>Ga0214473_10000292_pt1 | contig 69809 bp, 57 predicted proteins | sample RVTome_7_FD_203509 | JGI IMG/M metagenome (GOLD analysis project Ga0214473, IMG submission 203509) | Soil microbial communities from uranium-contaminated site in the Upper Colorado River Basin, Wyoming, United States - RVT98D197 | ecosystem: Environmental > Terrestrial > Soil > Contaminated >...
CTTAAGAATGCAAGGGAAAGTCTTCAGAGCAACCTTATCAAAGTGATTATAGGACCTCGAAGGGCAGGGAAATCGGTTTTTTCAATACAAATGCTTGAAGGAGTAAATTTTGCTTACTTGAACTTTGACGATGAAAGACTTGCAAGCGCCTCAGATTACGATGAGATCCTTAAGGCAATTAGACAGGTATATGGGGAGTCGAAAGTAATCCTTTTTGACGAGATACAGAACCTCCCCAATTGGGAGCTATTTGTTAACAGGCTTCACCGGAGGGGGTTCAATATAATTATTACTGGCTCAAATGCATATCTCCTGAGCCGGGAACTTTCCACCCATCTCACTGGCCGATATGTCCAGTTCCGAATCTTTCCCTTCTCTTTTCCAGAATTTCTGCGGGCGAAGGAATTTGTGATTGACGAAGCTCTTGAACTCAAGGAGAGACAGGGCCTACTCCTCGGCCACCTTGATAACTATTTGGATAAAGGAGGGTATCCAGAAATCGTTGTGAAGGATTTGGATGCGAAGAACTATCTGGCCACATTATTCGAAAGCATTTTGTTCAAAGACATTGTGAAGAGGTATAGTATAAGATATACCAAAATGCTCTCTGACCTCGCCCATTATTTGATCACAAACCATTCCAATGAGTTCTCTTATACAAAACTGAAAAACATTCTTGAATTTAGAAGTGTCCATACCGTTGAGAATTATACGAAATACCTTAACGAAGCTTTCCTCACGTTTTCTATTGATCGATTCTCGTTTAAATTAAAAGAACAGATGCGATCCCCTAAGAAGGTATATGGTTATGACACGGGAATGATCAATGCCATCAAATTTAAGACAGGCAGAGATATCGGAAGATTGATGGAGAATTTGGTCGCAGTAGATTTGATGAGGAGAGAGGTTGATTTCTATTACTATAAATCTGTGAATGGTAAAGAAGTGGATTTTGTTATAAAACGAGGGCCAAAAGTAGGCCAACTCATTCAAGTCTGTTATGACATCGATCATTATGCTACAAGAAAAAGAGAACTGGCTTCCCTTGCCAAAGCAGGCAAGGAGCTTGAATGTGACCATTTAACAATTTTAACTTGGGATTATAAAGGAGAAGAAAAGCATGCTGGTAGAAGGGTTAACTTTTTACCCCTATGGAGATGGTTAATGGGGATGTAAAAAATGCTATGTTTATCATTATCCAGAAGCCGCTTACTGTCTTAATAACCTCAATATAGAAAGTAACCCTATTTCCCATTAACTGAATGTTTGTAACCTGACCCACTGCCTGAGTTCGCTACGGAATAACACGGATTTGAGAACCTACCACATTCGTCGGTTGAGACTTCCCATCTTTAATATAATAGACATAACTTTCCAGGGCATGCGAGCCTGAGTTTTTAGCTCGAACTTGTACCTTAATCGTTCCTGGTGATCCGTAATTCACATCTGTTACCTTAACACAGTATGGACCATCACCCGAGAAGGAGAAACAAGCTGTTCGAATCTCCGGTTTCCCATCTGCCTCAAAATTAATATTCACCGTAAAGGGAAAATTTACCCTGATGTCACCCCTCTCTGCATGCATACTTAATAATCTTAACTCCCCTGAAGCAAGAGGTTCTGTGGGCACCGTGGCACAAGAAGACACTAATAACAAAACAATCAAACTAAAGCAAAGAACCCCATCCAATTCGGAATCGGGTAACAACATCATCACGCTACCTTTTCTTCTAACCATTCTTTTATTAAGGCATCTTCGTATCTATTGAGTTTTTTAGCTTTATTCTTTATCTTTTTATAGAGTTCTATATCAACCCCTATGTACTTCTTTTTTCCCAGATTAAACTTTGTATCTTTTACTTCCCTCACATCGTCAAATTCAAATATGTCATGTTCATCAAAAAAATCACTCGCTTCTCCTATTGTCACGCTCTTAAATTTACTTTTTTTCATATCTACTTCGCTCCCTTTAGACTCCTCTCAATATTCATTATTTTTCTCTTTTATACATAATAGAAATGGAACTTTCAACTATTTTTGGTCCAGACTTTATAGCACGTAGCAGCTTAGGTCGGATATGTGCTGATGCAAGACAGGATAGGAAAAAAAATGGCCGACGATCTTTATTTTGTCGACCCTGATCATCGGCCATCTCCATAACAAAGGTCTTAGGTTTACCTAATGTTCGGAATGCTGGGTACTAGCAAATTCATATCTGGCACATAAGGTACCACTTGTTGGTAATTTCTGTCACAAACTTCTTTGACGGTATTCATAACCATTTTCTCATGTTCCCACGCCTTTTCATGCACCAGATTGCATTTGGATTTGCCATAATCGGGAAACGCCTGCAAAACCATGCTTCCGTCCTGCGTCTTATACTCAACCGGTAATCGGAATAGATAGGCTTCATGAGCAGCCCTTTCGGAGATTTCAGCAAGGGTTTTACCCTCAACCATATTATGGTTATACTTGGGGCCACCGGACCAATCAAATGTTGGTTGGGAAGCTGCATAACTAATCAAATGCAACATTAATATTGCCATAGAAACTAATAAGCTGATTATTTTTTCCATTTCCTCCACCTCCTCAAAGAGAATCATCCATATTCGTATATGCAAGGATTTAAAAAATGAGAGCCTATGGCAGAGAGTGAAGTTTTTATTACTTTAAAAGAGATGTTTTAAATTTACTGAAGGCTTTGTCGATCACTTCTAAGGTTTCCAAAGGTAAATCATAATTTGAAATCTCAGAAAATAAGACCCATCGCGCATCAAGGGCATCCGATGAAGGATTGATTTCAACTGAAAGACATTTACACCAAAAATCAACCAAGACATAGTGGTATTTTATTTGATCGTTTTCATCCCGGCTAATCCATTCTAATACTTCCACCATGCCTCCGATCTCCACTTGCAGACCAGTCTCTTCCATGATTTCCCTCAAGAGCCCTTCTTTGAGTGTTTCTCCAAGTTCTACGGCACCTCCTGGTATGCTCCATTTGCCATAGCCAGGTTCTTTTCCTCTCATAACCAGTAAAACTTTTTCATTATTAAAAATTACACCACCAACTCCTAAAACTGGACTATCAGGATATTCTCGTTCCCTCTGAAATTCCACCTTTTTATTTGCCTTTATAATTTCCTTTAAGTTTAAGTAAAAATCTTCCAATACTAAAAAGTCTCTTATTTAATTTACTTCTTAACGGAATCCTGATCTTTTTATAAAAGGGATTCAATATAAGTCATATTAGATAGATTCAATTTTTTGTCAAGGGATGGAAATTCATTGGAGGTAATAAATTATAAAAAGGACGGTCCTCATTTTCACAAGACTAGGTTTGTGAATGGCCATCGGTATGGTAGTCAGATTGGTCGTGTCATCCCTGTATCGGAATATACGGAATGCATAAATGAATGGCTGATCGGAGAGAAAAGGAAATCATTGATAAAATATGATTATTCCTCTTCTCGGTAATTTTTTTCTTGACAAGCTTTTACTAATAGTATAAAAAATAATATATACGAATTTGTTTAATTTTCTTAAGTATCTATAATTATTAATTAAATATAAATAAACAATAAACCTTTAATTTATTTAAAGACATTTTTTTTACAATTAGGTTAAAAATGGACGAGAAACTAATTAATGATCGAATTAAGAGATTAAGGCTTAGTAAAAAGATTACTCTGGAATCTTTAGCTAAGATGACAGGTTTTACAACTGGTTACATCTCAAGAATTGAAAATTCGGATACCGCTCCTCCAATTTCCACTTTAAGCAAAATTGCACAGGCGCTCGAGGTGGATATTTCTTTCTTCCTATCCGAGAGTAGAGCAGACAGTCTAAAAAATATGGTAATCGTCAAAAAGGACGACCCGAAGGAATTAACGGACCGGGCTTCATATGGATATCAGTTTGAGGCTCTTGCTGGTAAAAAAATCGGGAAGAATATGGAGCCCTATATCCTCTATCCGGATTTCGAGTACTCAACGGTTTTTCAACACGAAGGAGAAGAGTTTTTCTATGTTTTGGAAGGGAAGATTGAGTTTATCTATGGAGACGAGAAATATTTCTTGGGGGAGGGAGACTGCATGTATTTTGATGCTCATATTCCCCATACCGGCGTTAGCAAAGGCGACAGAAAGGCTAAGGTATTGATAATCATTTATTCCTATAAACGATCCTAATATGGAAGCTATAGAAAAGATCCAAGAAGTTTTGGAAGATCCATTTCGGTTTATTAGAGATTGGAAGTCCCAAAACGGCCAACGCATAATTGGGATATTTCTCCCTGATGTTCCCGAAGAGTTGATCGATGCTTCGGGTATACTCCCATTTGCCGTATTGGATGGTAAGAAAAGTTCAAGCCCAGCAGGTATAATTCCAAGTTTTGCCTGCTCCCTTATTACCAATACCTTAGACCAAGCCTATCTTGGTGAGCTGGAATTTCTGGATGGCATGGTGATACCGCACTTATGTGATTCTTCCCGCGCTCTCTTCCATATTTGGGAGAGAAACTTTTCCAAGAAGTTCTCGGACCTCATTCGGCTACCCAAGAAGTTAAGCAGCCTGGGAACGAAAAGTTACTTAATCGAAGAACTGAGACGATTTAAGGAAACGTTAGAAAGGTCCTTTGGAGTAAACATTTCAAATGAAAAGCTCTGGAAAAGCATTGGTATTTATAATGAAAACAGACGTTATTTAAAAACGATCCAGGGCCTCAGAACTCAAAATCTACATTTCATGAATAATTACGACTTTTATTCCCTAGTCAAGTCTTCTATGCTCATGCCTAAAAAGGAGCATAATGAGATTTTGAAAAAGGTTCTTGCCAACATGGAAACGTCCCTCCCCCATCATGACCTCCAAATGCCCGTAAAGGTTTTTCTATCTGGGATATTAGCCGAACCCATTGAGATTTACCAATGGATGGATGAAGCGGGGATTCTTGTGGTTGATGATGACCTTGCGGTGGGGAGTCGCTATTTTTCTTATGAAATCAAAGGTGATGGTGATGCACTCAGCGCTTTGGCAGAAAGCTATTTTGAGCGAATTCCCAATGCTACTGTCCAAGGAACCGTAGATCGCATGGGTTATATCCTGAGGCATGCTCGTGAATATGATCTCAAGGGAGTCATATTTATTCAACTCAAATTTTGCGAGCCTCTCATCTATGATTATCCTGACCTGAAAAAAGGGTTGGACCGTGAGGGCATTCCGAACCTTCTTCTTGAAACAGAACTTCAGAGCCTGGCTGTGGGGCAGATCAAGACAAGGGTTCAAGCCTTTGCTGAAATCCTCAGGAGCCCTGGATGAAAGAAGCCGCCGTTCCGATTCAATCTTTGTCATTGCTCAAGGGGATTAATTCCCAGTATTACGAAGAGGTCCGTCACGCTCAGGAATTAGGAAAGAAAATAGCGTTTGTGAACGTTTTTTCTCCGGCAGAGCTTTTCTATGCCATGGATATCATTCCTGTCTATCCGGAAAACCATTCTGTTTTTCTTCAGGCCAAGAAGATGACCGGAGAGGTGACCCGAATTTCTGAGGCAGAGGGCTATTCCCCCAACATCTGCAGCTATGCTTTGTGTGACCTCGGATCAACCTTCTCAGGCATCAGCCCAGTGGGTGGACTTCCAAAGCCTGATTTTTTATATACGAGTAGCTGCCAATGCGGAACCCTGACGAAATGGTTTGATGTCTTGAGCCGTTATTATCAGATTCCCCTTTTTTTATTGGACGTCCCTTTTTCGGGAAGGAGGAAATCCGATCCCTTTGCTCACGATTATGTAAAAAAGCAGTTGGAGGAATTGGTAGTTTTTTTAGAAGGGATAACTGGGAAAGGTCTCGATCAAGACCGACTCAAAGAGGTCCTCCGAGTCTCTGAGGAGACCTGTGGCTACTGGAAGGGGGTCCTTCATTCAGCAGCAAAAATCCCTTCTCCATTGACCGTCTTTGATCAATTTATAGCCATGGCCCCTATCGTCTCACAAAGAGGCTCCTCCGTGGCTCTTGATTTCTACAAGATATTGAAGTCGGAGATGGATGAACGGATCCGATCGAAGATCGGGGCTGTCCCAGGAGAACGGTATCGACTCTATTGGGATAATCTTCCCATTTGGCGTGAACTGAAGTGGTTATCCGATCTCCTGGCTTCTTTTGGGGCCTGTCTGACCACAACGATCTATACCTTGCCATGGACAAGCCTTGACGTCGATCCTGAGAATCCCCTTGAAAGTTGGACGACTCAATACCTCGTCTATTTCGATTGGCACCTGGAACGAAGGGTAAAACTCATCCTGGATCTCAAGGAAAAGTTTTTTCTTAACGGGTTCATTTACCATTCCAACCGGAGCTGTAAGATGCTCTCTCTTACTGTGCGGGAGATCAAAAAGGCGGTCACCGAGGCAACTGGGATTCCTGGCCTCGTCATCGATGCCGATCATGGTGATCCCCGTTTCTATTCACTGGATCAGATCCGACATCAGTTAGAGATCTACTTTGATATCCTTTCCCATTTGAAATCTGAAGCGTGAAAGGAGGCACAATGGTGTATCAAGAAAGAGAGTTAAAGGTTCTTATCGGTGGGCCTGGATTTATGGTAGAGGAGTATATTCAGATCGTGAAGGGAAGGTTTCCAAATATAAAGATATTGGCCTCCCCCGTGTTGGTGGAGACGGCGGGAAATCAGGTCCAAGGGGAAGTTGAGGAGATAGACGTGATGGCCTCCTTTAATGCCTATCCATTCACCTTACCCAAAATGAAGAAGCTCAAATGGTTTCAGGTTCTCATGACCGGTTACGAACATATTCTTAGGACAGGCTTGATTGGCAAGGACATCATCCTAACTAATTCTGCAGGGACTGTTTCCATTCCCATTGCTGAGGTGGTCATGGGGTACCTTCTCTTCTTCGTTAAGAAATTTCGTAAGTCCTTAGAAAACCAGAGGCTCCACAAAATGGACCGAATATTGGGGCAGATGAGAGAACTCCACCAACGAACCATGGGGCTTCTCGGGCTCGGCCATATTGGAAAGGTCATCGCTAAGAAGGCAAAACTTGGGTTTGACATGGAGGTGTTGGGATACGATAAGTACGTCAAAAAGTTTGAATACGTAGACCGGGTCTATCCCGATGATCAACTGGATGAGTTGCTCAAGGTTTCAGATTTTGTGGTGGTCTCCTTGCCTATCACTCCTGAGACGAATCGGCTCATAGGTGAGAGGGAACTGAAGTTGATGAAACCCACGGCCTTTCTCGTCAATGTCGCCCGGGGTGAAATCATCGATAAGGAGGCCTTCACACGCGCCCTGAAAGAAGGATGGATTGCTGGAGCAGCGATCGATGTCTTCTGGGGAGACCCGACCGGTTATGTCTTGCCCCCTGAAGATGAACTCTGGGATCTCGATAATCTCATGATCACAGCCCACAATGCAACGGGAACCGATCGTTATGTTACGCGAACAGGTCAACTATTTTGTGAAAACATTGCCAGATTTATGAGAGGCGAACCTCTTGTCAATGTGGTCACAGAAAGGTGAGGAATGGTCGAAGAAGTAAAGACACTTGGAGATTTATTGGATAAGGCATCGGAAAGGTGGCCTGATCGAGAAGCCATCGTATTCAAAGAGGAAAGAGTTTCCTACAGGGAATATCAAAAAAAGGTGGATCAGCTAGCTAAGGCCCTTATCCATCAGGGTATTCAAAAAGGGGACAAAGTTTCTATTCTATTTAGCAATCGGCCTGAGTGGAGCATTTCAGAGTATGCCGTTGATAAAATTGGAGCCATCGTTGTTCCCATCAATACACGATATAAGACCCACGAGTTAGAATATATCCTCCATCACTCCGATTCATCGACGCTCATCACGATGGGCCATTTCCTGGGGATCGATTACATGACGATGCTCAACGAGATCTGTCCGGAACTCCCTCAATGTGAACCCGGAAGGCTCAGGTCAGAAAAACTACCTTTTCTAAAAAATGTGATCTGCCTTTCTGATCACCCATATCCAGGAACGTTTGGCTTTGATAGTTTTTTGAAGATGGGAGGGGAATTAGAGAACGACGAAGCGTTGAGTAAGCTTCAAAAACAGATTGATGAGGAGGATGTGGCCCATATCCCTTACACCTCGGGGACGACAGGATTTCCCAAGGGGGTGATGACCACCCATTATCAATATCTCTGGTTCAACTCCTCCTTTGCAAAGAATATTGGACTGAGGGAAGAGGATCGACTTTGTGTCCCCCCTCCCTTCTGCCATAATTTTGGGAATTCGCAGGGGATCCATACACCGACACTCTGTGGATCTTGTTCAGTAATTGTAGAATATTTTGATCCTTTAATATGTTTAGAAACGATTGAACAGGAAAGGTGTACCTTCTTCGCTGGAACACCCACAATGTATATCAAGATGCTCCAGCATCCCGACTTTGATAAGTTTAATCTCACCTCCCTCAAACTGGGACTGATCGCAGCGGCACCGGCTCCTGTCAGGTTGATTCACGACATCATGGATCGTATGGGGATCAAGATTCTCATCCATGGCTATGGGATGACAGAAAATAGCGTCGGTACGTCCATGACGAGACCTGGCGACACTCCTGAGGTCATCTCCACCACGGTAGGAAAACCTTTCCCAGGAGCACAGGTCAAGGTAGTCGATCCAAATACGGGGAAGGATCTTCCACCCGGAAAGGAGGGTGAACTCTGTACCAAAGGCCGCTTGATTATGAAAGGCTATTATAAGATGCCTGAGGAATCTTCCAAATTGATCGACCAAAATGGTTGGTTTCATACTGGTGACCTCGTCCTCATTGACGAGAATGGTTACATCAAAATTACTGGTCGCTTAAAAGACGTTTTCATGCCGGGTGGGTTGAACGTATCTCCAGAAGAGGTGGAGAACATCCTTTATACTCACCCAAAGATCCAACAGGTCACCGTGGTTGGCGTACCCGATCCAGTGATGGGAGAGGTAGGAATGGCCTTTATCGAATTGAAAGAGGGCGAGAAGGAGACCGAGGAGGGGATCATCCAATTCTGTAAGAAAAAGATGGCCAACTTTAAAATTCCAAAATATGTCCGCTTTGTTAGTGAGTTTCCCATGACCTCCACGGGTAAGGTTCAGAGGTTTAAATTGAGGGAACAGGCCATTCAGGAGATGGGAAAGGCTTCTTAGATGGTGAGATAAGGAGATAGATCGATGGATACGAAAAAGATGATGTTAGGAAATGAGGCGATAGCAAGGGGAGCTTATGAGGCAGGGGTGAAGGTGGTCGCGGGGTATCCAGGCACCCCGAGTACAGAAGTCCTAGAAGAATTAGCCCATTATGGGGAGATCTACACAGAGTGGTCGGTGAATGAAAAGGTAGCAATGGATGTTGCCATTGGGGCTTCGCTCGGTGGTGTGAGAAGCATGGTCACCATGAAACATGCAGGGATCAATGTGGCCTCTGATCCCTTTGTCCCCATCTCGTTCATGGGTGTCAATGGGGGTCTCGTCCTGGTAAGTTCTGATGACATTGGTGCGGTCAGCTCTCCGACAGAACAGGATACTCGTATCTATGCCAAGCTTTTCCATGTGCCCATGCTTGAACCGAGTGATAGTCAGGAGGCAAAGGATTTCACTGTCCTGGCTTACACTCTGAGTGAGCGGTTCGATGTTCCTTTCTTTTTCAGGACCACCAATGCTGTATCTCACTCAAAGGGCATTGTCCGCCTCTCTCAAAGAAAAGAGAAGGTCTTACCTCCATTTGATCGGTTGAGCCCAAAATTTCGACCTCAGGGTGGGATCCATCCCATTGTATTACATCAAAATGGATTTGAAAGGTTGAAAAGATTAGAGAAATATGCAGAAAAGGCGAAAATAAATCGGGTAGAGTGGGGAGACAGAAAGATCGGAATCATATCGAGCGGTATTACCTATCAATATGCCAAAGAGGTTTTACCCTTCGCCTCTTTTCTGAAACTCGGAATGACCTATCCCCTTCCGCCCGAATTGATCAAACTTTTTGCATCCAAGATCAAAGAACTTTACATCATTGAAGAAATGGAACCTTTCCTCGAGGAACAGATACGGGCAATGGGAATCAAAGCAAAGGGAAGCGAGCTTCGTCCCCATGCAGGGTCCCTTTCAAGAGAAAGGCTGATAGAGATCTTTTCCGGCACACTAAAGCGATTCGGACAGAAATTAGAAAAGCCCAAGCCTCCCTTTCCCCAAGTCATTAAACGATTCCCCACCATGTGTTCAGGGTGCCTCCACCTTGCAATGTACTATGCCATTCGGATGCTTCGTCGAAAAATGAAGGATAAAGATATCGTGGTGATGGGAGATATTGGATGTTACTCTTTAGGCATTGCTGCACCCCACAACATCCTCGGCTGTGCCTTTGCCATGGGCTCAGGGATCAGCTCTGCTCACGGGTTGAATAAGGCTCTGAAAGAAAATTCGGACAAAATCGTCCTCTCTTATATTGGTGACTCCACCTTCCTCCATGCCGGGATCCCCTCTCTCTTAAATGCCATCTACAATAAGAGCAACATTACGGTGATTATTGCGGATAATGGGACAACTGCGATGACAGGTGGGCAAGATCATGCTGGGACAGGAAGGACGATTCAAGGGGAAGCACGAATCCCTGTCGATCTCAAAGAGCTCTGCCGATCCTTAGGAGTGGTAGACCTACAGGCAGTTGACCCATATGATTATAAAAGTGCATACGAAACCCTGAGTCATGCCGTTGAGTTTGACGGGGTTTCTGTGTTGATCGCTAGTCGGCCATGTGTGCTTTTCCCAAAAAAGTTGAAAGAGACCCCTTTCCAGGTATCGCCCGAAACATGCACGGGTTGTGGAATGTGTATGACAATCTATTGTCCTTCGATTATCGTTTCAGACAAGAAGACTGAAAAAGGAAAATACCAAGCAGCCATCGATCCTTACAGCTGTGTGGGTTGTTCCTTCTGTGCCCAAATCTGTCCGAGCCAAGCCATCGTTCAAATGTCCTAAAGGAGATCAACATGATCCATTCGACTAAGAATATCCTCATCGTTGGTGTTGGAGGTCAGGGGGTGATCTTGGCCAGTAATATTGTGACAGAAGTAGCCTTGATGAGCGGTTTCGATGTCAAGAAGAATGAAGCGCACGGCCAATCTCAAAGGAGTGGTTCTGTTCCCAGCCATATCCGATATGGGAAGAAGGTTTATTCTCCAATCATCCTACCTGGAGAAGCAGACGTGATCTTGGCTTTTGAGGAGCTGGAGGCGTTAAGATGGGCCAACTTTTTAAGACCAGGGGGTAAGATCATCGTCAACAAACAGCGGATCTATCCTCCCAGCGTGACTTCCGGAATGGATAAGTATCCAGAGGAAATCATCGCTATCTTGAGGAAAGAAAAGATAGAGGTGATCGAGATCGATGGGATGGAGCATGCGAACCGGGTTGGTAACCCCCTTGTCGTCAGCACCCTGCTTTTAGGCGTCCTTTCTAATTTTCTCGATTTCCCCGAGAAAATCTGGATTTCGACAATTACCCAACTCGTACCTGAAAAGCATAGGGATCTCAACCTCAAGGCCTTCCAAGAAGGGAAGGCACTCCTAAGAGGCTGAAAGGAAGTGAGTCGGGACCTAACATGGATTTGAATCTCACTGATGGACAAAAGATGATGATGGAATTGGCCAGGGACTTCGCCAAGAGGGAGATTGCCCCCGTCGCCAAAGAGATTGACGAACATCAGAGATTTCCTCAAGAGGTGTTTAAAAAGTTAGGTGAAAATGGCTTCATGGGCATTGGCATTCCAACAGCCTATGGGGGCTCGGAATGTGACTACCTTTCCATCGTGTTGATCGGGGAGGAGATTTCAAAGGTCTCGGCTTCGGTCACGGCCTCCCTTTTCCCCCATGCCATTCTCTGTGCCCATAACATTGCCATCAGTGGAACTGAATCACAGAAGAAGCGATTTCTACCCCCATTGGCCTCGGGAGAGAAGTTTGGAGCGATGGCCCTGACCGAGGTTTCGGCTGGATCGGATGCCCTATCCGTCAATACTCGGGCAGAACGGAAGAATGAAGGTTATGTTTTAAATGGTTCTAAGACCTTCGTTACCAATGGACCTTATGCAGATACGTTTTTAGTCTATGCGAATTTGGATCCATCTAAGGCTCCAGGGGGGATTGGGATTTTCGTGGTTGAAAAGGAGACCCCAGGGCTCTCAGTGGGGAAAGAGTTTGACAAGATGGGTCTGAGAGGTTCTCCGACCAGTGACCTTATCCTGAATCACTGTTATCTTCCGAAAGATCATTTGTTAGGAGAGGAGGAGGGCCGGGGCCTTCAACAGATGATGAGAGGCCTGGATATAGAGCGGATCGCCTGGTCCTCGATCTGTCTGGGTTTAGCCGAAGCGGCGTTTCATGAGGCGTTTGAATATTCAAATCAACGACAGCAATTCAAAAAACCTATTATCGAATTTCAAATGATCCAACAGATGCTGGTTGAGATGGTAGTATCGATCGAAGCCTCCAAACTTTTGGTCTACAATACCGCCGTCCTGCTTCAGGAAGGGAAGAGGGGGAGACTTGAGGCTTCCTATGCAAAACTTTTCAGTTCCGAAACCGCAGTCAAGGTAACCAGGGATGCCCTTCAAATATTTGGAGGGGCAGGTTATATGAAGGATTATCCGGTGGAGAGATATATTAGGGATGCTCAGATCTTTACCATTGCAGCAGGGACCTCCGAAGTACAACGGATGATCATCATTCATGAGTTGAAAAAGCAGAGGGGGCATGGGTGAAAGTAAGAAATGGATGGTGAGGAAGAGTGGTAGAATCAGGTGGGAGTGAGATTTAAAATCTTAATTCTTAACAAATATCATGAAAGGAGGAAGATCTTATGAGGGATCGAAAAATTTCTCGGCGAACTTTTCTGAAGTCTGCTGGAACCGTGGCGGCGGGAGTGGGGTTAACCGGTTTCCCTGCAATCCTTCGAGGAGCCCCGAAGGAGATTCTCATCGGTGCGGTCCATCCGCTCACCGGTCTGGTGGCGGAAGCAGGACAGATGTCTGTGTGGGGTCTTGAGCTGGCTGTTGAACATGTGAACAAAGCTGGCGGGATCAAGTCGATGGGAGGCGCTAAGCTGAAACTCCTGGTCGAGGATTCTGAGAGCAAAAATGAGGTGGGTGCAATTGCCGCTGAGAAGCTGATTCGTAAGGAGATCGTCTGTCTCACAGGGGCATTCCAAAGTGGTGTGACCATGGCCATCAGCAAAGTGTCCGATCGTTATAAGATGCCTCTCGTCGTCGATGTCGCCACTGCGGATGCGATTACCCAACAAGGCTTTCAGTACACCTTCCGTGTTTTTCCAACCATCTCCAGTATGGTCAGGACCGGAATACAAGGGATCATGGAGGTGACCGATAAGGCAGGCAGACCCATCAAGACAGCGGTCGTGATCCATATTTCAGAATTTACCGCCAAAGCATCCTTCGATATCTTTTACCCCATGTGTGATAAGGTAGGTGCTCCTTGGAAGATATTGAAGAAAATTACATACCCAGAACAGACGATGAGCGTTGCGAGTGAAGTCAGTGAAGCGAAAGTGCTGAAGCCCGATGCCCTGTTTATCAACTGCCGTATGAGGGATGCGATCATGTTGGTCCAGGAGATGTATAAACAGAAATTTGATGTCGATGGGGTTTTCGGGATCGTCGGCTCTGGACTTGCCGATCCAAGCTTCCACAAACAGGGAAAACTTTCCGAATATGTCTTCAACGCCTGCCCATGGCATGATGAGGTAAAACCATTGGCCCTTAAGGTGGCGAAGGAGTATGAAGCTCGATTTAAAAAACCCTATAACATGAATGGTTCCCATTCCTACGATACGATCTTAGTCATTGCAGACGCCCTTGAAAGGGCCGGGACCGGGGATAAAGAGGCATTGAGAAAGGCTTTGGTGGCAACCAAATTGGAAAATAAGACGTCGATCGGAGGCCCAATCAAATTTGATGAAAAAGGGGATAATATTGGTGCGGGTGCTGCCCTTGTCCAGATCCAAGAAGAAAGGAGTAAGTGCGTCTTTCCTCATGAGTTTGCGTTGGCAAAAGCAGTCTATCCTGCTCCCAAATGGGAGAAGAGGGGGTAAGATCGTTGCGGTTATGTGAAAAGGATCGCCTCCGGGTTCGAAATCATGCGGAGGCGATCCTCGTGGTTCGCACCAGAAAGGAGAAGGATGCTCTATCTACAAGCCCTTATTAATGGCATTCTGATGGGTGGGGTTTACGGTGTTATGGCTCTTGGCCTATCCCTAATTTTTGGCGTTTTAAATATTATCAATCTTGCTCATGGTAATCTCATGGTCATTGGCATGTATATTTCTTATCTCCTTTTTGTCTTATTAGGGGTCGATCCCTACCTCTCCTTATTTGTGACAGTGTTTATCTTATTCTTTATTGGATTTTTCATTCAGAGATTTATCCTGAACCCAATCATAGGTGCCCCAGAAGAGATGTCTGTTTTAATTACACTGGGATTAGGGATGGTGATTCAAAATATACTGCTAATGACTTTTGGACCAGATTACTTCACTGTGGATACTTCCTATAAATTGAGTTCCTTGATGTTCATGGGTCTGAGCGTTGATGTTGCTAAAATTTTTACGTTCGTAGCATCCCTTATCATTACTGCTGTTTTCTTCTCATTTCTCCAATGGACAGAACTCGGTCGGGCCATCCGTGCCGCCTCGAACAACCGGGAGGCGGCGATGCTTATGGGGATCAATGTCAAAAAAATCTACTGCGTCGCTTTCGCCATTGGTACAGCTACTGTTGGTGCGGCGGGGTCCTGTATCAGTACTTTTATTCCCACCTCTCAGGGGGTGGGGATTTTGTTCACTATGACAAGTTTTGTGGTAGTGATCATCGGAGGGGTCGGGAATTATTTAGGGGCATTAGCGGGAGGTTTATTGATCGGTATCGTCGAGGAATTTGGTGCGGTTTTACTCTCTGGATCAATGAAACAGGTGGTTAGCTTCGGACTGCTTATCCTTATTCTTCTATTCAGGCCTGAAGGACTCTTGGGGAGGAAAAGTGAGGAATAGGGTTTCTACCACCATCTTCTTTCTCTTATTAGGATTTCTTTTTTTAGTCGCTCCCCTTTATGTCGGTGGGTATCTCCTCGAGATATTGATTATTGTCCTGTGGCTCGGATACCTGGGAAGTTGTTGGAATATCATCGGGGGATATGCGGGGCAGATATCCCTGGGACATGGCACCTTTGTGGGTTTGGGTGCTTACACGTCAACTCTCCTATTTTCTCGCCTCGGACTAACCCCATGGATAGGGATGTTCTTGGGGGCAATATTGGCAATGGCTATTGGTCTCTTCGTAGGATTCCTCTGCTTTCGTTTCCGAGTTCGTGGCGCCTATTTTCTCTTGATCACTATGGCCATGACTGAAATAGTCAGACTCTGTTTCGAAAATATTGATTTTTTTGGGTCGACAGTGGGCCTTTTCATCCCCACTATGAAAGGACCCACAGCTCCACTCCTTTATCAGTTTGACCAGAAGTGGCCTTTCTATCTCATCATTCTTGGAATGACAGCCGGTATTCTTTGGATAACTTTTTTAATGGAACGGTCAAAAATAGGTTTCTATCTAAAGGCGATCAAAGGGGATGAGGATGCGGCAAGATCTCTTGGAGTCTCTGCGGCCAGATATAAACTCTTGGCCATGGCCCTCTCGAGTTTCTTCATTGCCCTTGGAGGGACCTTCTACGCCCAGTATCGGATGTATATACGACCGGACCTTGTCATGGGGATCCATTTTTCAGTCGAGATTGTTTTGGCCCCCATTATTGGAGGCCTGGGGACTCTTTTCGGGCCAATTCTCGGGGCCTTCCTCATGATACCCTTAGAAGAACTCTCGCGGTTGCTCACCGACTTCTTGAAACACTCCTTTCGGATGAAAGGTTTAATAGGCCTCCATCTGATTACCTATGGGGTGGCCCTTATCCTCATGGTCAGATTCATGCCATATGGGATCATAGGGCTATTTCAGAGGCTAAAGGGGCGATGGGCGAAGAATGAAGAAATTATTAGAGATTGATCGGCTCAAAAAAAATTTTGGAGGATTAAGTGCCCTCATAGGAGTAGATCTTCTGGTATCGGAAGGGCAGATTAAGTCCATCATCGGTCCAAATGGCGCTGGCAAGACCACCCTTTTTAACTTGATTACCGGCTTTTACCGTCCAGATGAAGGAAGGATCCTTTTCCGGGGAAAAGACATCACCGGGCTTTCTCCTGAAGATATTGCCTTCTTTGGGATCGGCCGGACTTTTCAACTCGTGAAGCCCTTTTTAAATATGACCCTTCTTGAAAATGTGATGGTAGGGGCGTTGAATCGAACGGCCAACGTGAAAGAAGCTCGAAAAAGAGCCATGGACATTATTGGATTTCTTGGCCTTGAAGAAAAGGTGAAAACCCCGACCGATGCGTTGACCATCGAAGACAGAAAGCGTTTGGAAGTGGCCCGAGCCCTGGCTACTTCACCATCCCTCCTCCTCTTAGACGAGGTGATGGCGGGTTTAAATCCTGCTGAGATCAATGGAATGATCGAACTCATTCAAACGATGAGAAATGGTGATGTCACCATCTTATTGATTGAGCATGTGATGCATGCTGTTCTCACCCTGTCCGATGAGGTGGTGGTGCTCAATTATGGTGAAAAGATCTATGAGGGGGACCCGAAACGCGTCGTAAAGGATCCCAAAGTCATTGAGGTCTACTTGGGAGAGGAGTATTCGTTGATCTGAAAAAAGGTGAGGACTCAGGGATGTTGCACTTTGACAATGTGAGTGTGGCGTACGGACAGCTTCGCGTCCTGACCGAAATCACCTTAACGGTCGAAAGGGAGAAGATCATCTCCATCATCGGTGCAAACGGGGCCGGTAAGACAACCCTGCTTAAAACTACATCAGGACTCATTCGGGCCAAGAGCGGTACCATTTCTTTTGATGGACACCCTATACACCACAAAACATCCCATGAGATCGTGATGCTTGGCCTCGTCCTCATTCCAGAAGGAAGAAAGCTTTTTACATCCCTCACAGTAGAGGACAACCTGAAGGTCGGGTCCTATTTGCCTGAAGCCAGGAAGAATCGGAAGGAGACCATGGATCAGGTCTTTTCAACATTCCCACGGTTGAAGGAGAGGAGGAAACAACTCGGCCGAACCCTTTCAGGTGGAGAGCAACAGATGCTGGCGATTGCCAGGGGGTTGATGTCAAAACCCAAGCTCCTCATGCTCGATGAACCCTCTTTGGGGCTGGCCCCGCTGATTGTCTCCAATATCTTTTCCGTTATCCGAGAGATAAATCAGCAAGGAGTTACCGTGCTCTTGGTGGAGCAGAATGTTGCGCATGCCCTAAAGATGAGCCATTGGGGTTATGTCATTGAAAATGGGAGGATCGTCTTGGAGGGAACCGGAGAAGAGTTGGCAGGAAACGAGCATACCAAGAAGGCTTATTTTGGGGAACGCTGAAGGGAACAAGGCAGACCGATGGAAGGAGGTTCAATGAAATTGGAAGACAAAGTAGCAATCATCACAGGTGGAAACGACGGTATTGGCCGCGTCATTGCCCTGACCTTTGTAGATGAGGGAGCTCATGTCTGCATCTGCGGCCGCAGAAAGGAAAAGCTGGATAAGGTGGAGGAGGAGATCAAAAAGAAAGGTGGAGAGGTCTTAAGTCTGGTTGCCGACATCTCTTTGGAAGGAGAGGTAGAGGCAATGGTTTCCAGAACAGTTGATCGTTTTGGCACCATCGACATCTTAGTCAATAACGCCTCCTTTGAAGGTCCCACAGCACCCATTCATGAAATTGCTGGAGAGGATTGGCGGAAGGTGGTGGATACGAACCTCAATGGTCTTTTTTATTCCACGAAACATGTCCTCAAGGTGATGGTACCCCGGAGGTCAGGGAATATTCTAAATATCGGTTCGATCGCCGGCGTCTACGCCTATCCGTTAAGAACTCCCTATAATGCCACCAAGTGGGCCATCGCCGGGGTGACGCAAACCATTGCTGCTGAGGTCGGACAATACAACATTCGATGCAACTGCCTCTCGCCCGGTCCAACGGAAGGGGAGAGGGCCTACAAGGTCATACAGAAGAGGGCCGAAGCAATGGGCAAGACCTTCGAGGAAATGAAGCAGTTCTATGCAGATCAGATTCCCATTAAGCGGTTTATCACTCCCCAAGAAGTGGCTCAGACAGTGGTCTTCCTGACGAGCGAGGATTCGAGCGGGATTACAGCACAACACTTCTGTATTTCCGGGGGGATCGAGGTCCTATAAACATCTTTTCATCAAAATAGGAGGAATAAGATGTTTCCATTTTTGCGGATCAAGCATATTTGTTTTAACGTTCAGGATATCGAGGAGGAGGAGGTTTTATTTACAAAAATCCTCGGGGTAAGGAGTACCGGAATTACAACCTCGGCTCTCGAGGGTCAACAAGGAGTGCTGAAGAATACCTTTTTTCATCTTGAGAGGGGATCGATTGAACTTGCTTACCACGATCTCCCTGAATCCTGGCGAGATTCACCCATCAACACGGGTCCAGGATTTCATCATATCGCCTTTGAAGTCCCAAATTTCGATGAGGCCCTTTTAGAGTTAGCAAGAAAAGGGATCCACCCCTTGCCCAAATTTCCCCGTAAGACCCCTCATGGTTGCGTTGCTTTTCTTTACCCGAAACAGACCGGAGGGATTCTATTCGAACTCGGGGAGATGAAGAAATGATCAGTCCCTTAGAAGGGGCGTGGTCATCGAAAGGAGAAAAAGGGCTTTTCAAAGGAGAAAGATCGTGGAGAGGCTGTTGATCGACGGAGGATGGATTATTACAATGGATCCCGAGAGAAGGATGATCCAAGATGGGGGCATTCTGATTGAGGGAGATTCCATTGTCGCCGTTGGGAGATCTGGCGAGATCAAAGAAAAGTTTAGAGGGGTACCTTTATTGGATGCTCGCAACAAAGTCATCCTACCTGGGTTTGTCGATACCCACATCCATCTTTCGGAACATATTGTTCGAAGCTTAATTCCCGATGACGCAAAAGATTGGATGTCCAATTGGCTAATGCCCATCTATTCTTCCCTTACACCCGAAGAGGAATATTATTCAGCCATGCTTGCCTTTATTGAGTTGATTAAAACAGGAACCACGACATTTTGTGAAGCAGGGACATGCTTTTACATCGATCATATTATCGAGGCGATGCAACAGGTGGGAGCAAGAGGAATCCTGGGAAGATGGACGTGGGATCTTCCACCAAGTCCTGAGAGGATGAAACAGACCACGGAGCAAGCCCTCACGGCGAATGAAGACATGATACGAAGGGTGAAAAAGCTCGCGGATGACCGAATCATGGCGTGGCCTCTGTTACTGGGAATGGGAACGGCATCCGATGGATTAATGATCGGGGCCAAAAAGATAGCGGACGATCACAATTTGGGTTTTGGATTTATGCACGGCTCCAGCATCCCCTCCATGGAGACCCGGGATAAGATTCAACCCATCAAACATTTTGAAGAGATCGGCATATTGGGAAAAAATTTGAAGCTCACCCACATGGTGTATATCGAAGAACATGAAATCGATCTATTGCAACAGTATGAAGTGAAGATCAGCCATTGCCCTACAGCGGCTATGAAACACTGGAAAGGGATTAGCAAGTATGGCAAATTTCCAGAAATGGTCGAGAAAGGAATCTGTGTCTCCCTTGGGGCGGACAGTGCCAACTCCTCCGACCATTCAAACATGCTCAAGCTCATGGAGTTAGTGGCCTGCATTTATAAGGATTTCCATATGAGCGAGACGGTCTTCCCAGCCGAAACGGTTCTGGAGATGGCAACAATAAGGGGCGCAGAGGCATTGTTATTAGAAAAAAAGATAGGCTCCATTGAGGTGGGGAAAAAAGCAGATCTGGTCCTTTTTGATCGCGATCATCCTGAATGGAGACCTCTCCTGAATGCCACTCACAACCTGGTCTATTCGGTAAGCGAAAGAAGCATTGACACGGTGTTCGTATCAGGGAAGGTCGTTCTGGATCAAGGGAGAATGGTAGGTGTCGATGAAAAGGACGTATATGAGAAGGTGGAGGAGTTAAGCCGTAACGTCCTCGAACGATCGAACATCTCTCCAAAACAGAGATGGCCAGTGATCTAACGGCTTTTTCAATTCAGTTCACTAATAAACGAGACAGAAGGAGGAATGAAGATGGGAGGTTTGGGGGATATCATCCGGAGAAATGCCAGACTTTTTTCTGACAAAATTGCCTATATGTCTGATACCCAACAGATCACCTTTAGTCAATTTAACGATCGGATCAATAGACTGTATAGTTACCTTAAGAAGAAAGGTCTGGGTAGAGGGGATAGGGTGGCGATCCTTTCTTACACTCGCCCTGAATACATGGAAGTCTTCGGCGTTGCAGAAAAAGGAGGATTGATCACCGTTCCCGTCAACTGGCGCTTAAAAGGCGAAGAGCTGGCTTATCAATTTAACGATTCAGGAGCAAAGGTTCTGATTGTTCAGTTGCCTTTTGTCGAGACCATCCAGGAGATTCGGCATAAAATTGGAGTTGAACATTACGTCTGTATCGGGGATAAACCTGCAGGTATGGAGAATTATGAGGAGGTTCTGAGCGGAAACCCACCCGTGGAGCCAGAGGTTGAGATCAGGGACGATGATGTGGTCTACATCATTTATACCAGTGGTACCACAGGCCTGCCGAATGGAGCGATGATTACTCATGGAGGACAGAGGGAATGTTCAAGAAGCATGGCCATCGAAGTCGGGATTCGGCGAGTGGAAAAACACCTTGAAGGGATGATGCTCTTCCACATCGGCCCCCGATCATTTCTTTTTCCAATCTTCCACAGGGGCTGTACCAATTACCTGGTCGAACGGTTTGATGCCAGACGATTCTTTGAGATCATTCAAAAAGAGAGGATTACCACCACCGAGCTTGTCCCAACACAGATCGCCATGATGTTAGACCTCCCTGATCACGAGAAGTATGATACATCGAGCCTCTATACGATCTTTTATGCTGCGATGCCCATGCCAGTGGCCCTTTTAAAACGAGGCATCGAGAGGTTTGGAAGGGTCTTTGTACAGGGCTTTGGGCAAACGGAGACGGGGCCTCTCATCACCTGTTTCTGTCGTGAATACCATAACCCCTATGGCGAGGAAAAGGACATTAAGCGATTGAGCTCTTGCGGTCAGCCTGCCATCGATGTGGACGTGAAGATTGTCGATGATAAAGGCAACGACGTAGGACCCAATGAGGTCGGAGAGATCATGGCCAAGCATGTCTGGCTGATGAAGGGGTATTGGAACAAACCGGAACTGACTGCCCAGACGATGGAGAATGGATGGGTTCATACCGGCGATATGGGATGTATGGGCGAGGATGGGTTTCTCTATATCGTGGATCGAAAGAAGGATATGATCATCAGCGGTGGTGAGAATATCTATCCCAGAGAGATTGAAGAAATCCTATACCAACACCCTGCCATTCGGGAGGCAACGGTCATTGGGGTTCCGAGCGAAAAGTGGGGTGAGGATGTGAAGGCCGTTATTGCTTTAAAAAGTGGATTTAAGGCGACCGAGGGAGAGATTATCGATTTCTGCAAGGGCAAATTGGCCAGCTTCAAAAAACCCAAATCAGTTGAATTTATGGATGAACTCCCTAAGACAGGCTCCGGCAAGATCTATAAGAAAGCACTAAGGGACAAATACTGGAAAGGGGTTACTCGAAAAGTCATTGCAGATAATTGAAAATAGTGGAGATGATGTGGAAATTCGAGCTGTGGGCGTAGTGGGTGGAGGAACCATGGGAGCTGGGATCATTCAGACTCTGAGCAGTTTTGGATTTCCAGTCTTCTTTAAAGACATTAATGAGACGTTGGTTAAGAAATGTTTAGATCAGGTGAGCCGGATCTATACTTCTGCTTTAAAGAAAGGGAAGGTGACAGAAGAGGAGGTGGAAAAAGGCCTTGCTCTGATTCAAGGAAGAACGGATTACAATAGTTTTGATCAAGTGGACTTGGTGATTGAGGCAGTACCAGAAGAACTGAATATTAAGAAGAGAGTATTCGTTGACCTTAGTGATATCCTGAAACCGGAGGCAATTCTTGCAAGTAATACTTCAGCCCTTTCCATAACTCATTTAGCTAGTTTCACCGAAATTAAAAGGCGATCTTATGTTATTGGGATGCATTGGTTTAATCCTGCTCACGTGATGAAGCTTGTAGAAGTTATTCCTTGGCTTGAGACCTCTAATGAAGTTGTGGGATGTCTTCTGGAGTTTTGTTCAAAATTGGGGAAGGTCCCTGTTCGAGTCAAAGAATGCGCAGGATTTCTTGTAAATCGGCTTCTTGGTATTTATGTAAATGAATCCCTTTTTATGGTGGAAGACGGGCAAAAACCTGCTGACATTGATGAAGCTGCCCTTTCCCTTGGTATGCCTATGGGACCTCTCACTCTTGGTGACATGGTTGGTTGGGATATCATCTATCACGCTAATTGGACACTTTATGAGGAATATGGTACGCGGTTCGGTCTGCCAAATATTTTGTCTCAAATGGTAAATGAGGGAAAGCTGGGAGTGAAAGTGGACAAAGGAATATATTTGTATGAACCTTTACCAGGGGGATCCTATCAGAAGGTAGGAGACATGAAATCCCATCTTGATGAGTCTTCACTCAAACAACTTTCAGAAAGGGTTCTATTGGTATGGATAAATGAGGGGATTCGATGCTTAGATGAAGGAATAGCAGAAGCGAAAGATATTGATAGAGCTCTTCAACTTGGAGCAGGGATGCCCAAAGGTCCATTGAGTTGGGCAGATGAAGTTGGATTAGATTGGGTATTCGTTGAGTTGGGTAAAGGGAAAAAACAGTTTGGAGAACGGTTTTGGCCATCTCCCCTTCTAAGAAGAAAAGTAAAGGCAGGGCACTTGGGTAAAAAAGTGGGGAAGGGGTTCTTCGAATATAAAACATGAAGGGTTGTTTTACAGGAGATTCTATATGAATCGAAAAATTTTTATCGTTTCAACCGTGCGCTCAGCTATCGGTGATTTTGGAGGAAGTTTTCGTTCATTGAATACGATTGATCTTGTCGTTCCAGTCATGAAGGCTTGCATAGAACGTTCTGGTTTACCAGCTGAAAAGATAGGAAAGGTTGTCCTTGGAAATACTCTTTCCCCACTCACCCCAAATATTGCGAGAGGAGCAGCCATCACTTGTGGAATCCCACCGGAGGTGCCTTCCTTTAGCATTCATTGCGCTTGCGCGAGTGCCATGCAAGCTCTCATTAGTGGTGCTTCTTCTTTAATATTAGGGGAGGCAGAGACGGCTTTGGTAGGTGGAGTGGAATCGATGAGCAATGCGCCCTATATTTTGCCCTCCACCAGATGGGGTCAGCGTCTTAGACATGCACAGGTTCTGGATATGTTGTGGTGGGGAATGCAAGAAGATCCCATTATGGGGGGCATGGGTTTAGCCGCTGACTTTTTGGCCAAGGAATATCATATTTCACGGGAGGAACAAGATGAACTTGCCGCACTTTCTCATCAGAGGGCATTGGTAGCCCAGTCCAAAGGATATTTCGCAAACGAAATTGTATCCATCGAGGTAAAAGATGGAAAGAAGGTTATAGTAGTACATAAAGATGAGCATCCCCGACAGGATACAACCTTGGATAATTTACCCAAACTGAAACCTGCTTTTTCCCCGGAGGGGACTGTGACTGCGGGGAACTCCAGCAGCATCAGTGATGGAGCCGCAGCCATCGTCATTGCAACAGACGAAGCATGTAAGATATACGGACTAAAGCCATTGGCTATGGTTGGACCATGGTCCATTAAGGCTGTTGAACCTAAATTAACAGGCGTGGCTCCAGTTCCTGCTATCAAAGAAGTCATACAAACAGCTGGGTTGACATTATCAGATATTGGTTTAATTGAAATGAATGAGGCCTTTGCCTCTTATTATATTGCCTGCGAAAAGGAGTTAAAGCTGGATCGAACACGGGTTAATGTGAATGGAAGTGGTATCTCGCTAGGCCATCCCGTAGGAGCAACCGGAAGCCGGTTGGTAGTTACCCTGATTCACGAAATGATCCGAAGTGGTGTTAATTTAGGTTTGGCTAGTCTGTGTGCGGGTGGTGGGATGGGATATGCAATTCTTTTAAGGAGGGATTTTTCGTGGTAAACGATTCCAAGATTCGAGGAATGACATCAATGAAGAGGATCAATAATTTATAATTTTACTGCTATTCAAAAAACTTTCCTTCTTATATTTTTATCTTATCCAATAGTTTCAGCACATTAGAAATGAACTAAATTAAATTTTAGAAAACTAAAAAAAGCTTGACAATATTTTTTTTATTTGGTATCCGATCATCATTAAATTATATTATTAATTTTTACATAAATTTAATTACTATTAAATTTAAGGAGACAAATGAATAATCTATTTGACAAAAATGAAATGTATGATCTGAGAAAAGAGAAAATCGTTGAAAAAGCGATGGATCTTTTTCTGAGCAAGGGTTACCAGAAAACGAGCATAATAGACATAGCCAAAACCGTTGGAATTGAAGGTCCCGGATTTTACCACTACTTTAGTAGTAAGGAAGATCTTCTTCGACAGGTTTTAGAAAGAAGTATAAATATATTTCAGGAGGACGTAGTCGAGAAAGTGGAGAAAATTGATGATCCAGAGAAAAAGCTCCAAGCAATGATTCGGGAGGTTGTGAAGCTAATAGCTAGGCGGAAAGAGATAAGCCTTATAATGGATGATTCGCTGTTAAGGGGAGCAGGCAAGGTGCCCCATGTGGTATATAGGGAACCATTCGATATTGTTCGAGACACCATCCAAGAGCTTGCAAAAACAAAAGGGATTAAGGAGTCCTTTAATCCCACAGTGGCCACTTTTTGCCTTATTGGCATGACAGTCTGGATTTACAAGTGGTATAACCCAAAGGGCAAAATCAGCACCGAGCAGTTAGCGGATTATGTTGTCCATCTCTTTTTTCATGGGTTTTTGGGAGGATTCGCGTCCCCTTCTAAAAGGAAATTGAGGAGGTGATTTAATGAGAGGTATGACTGAGTATTGGAATGCCTTGATTACTATTGGATTTGCTGATGAGTATCCCCCTGCGCGCCCAAGGGTACCCTTAAAGAATATCCTTGTCTAATCTTTTTGTTGAAGGGTTAAAGGTTTGGTAGAGTAGATTGAGTTTGAGATTCGGTTTATCAAAAATGTTGTTTGACATTACGAATTCCATTTAAAGCCCTGAACTAAAAGAAGTCAATTTCAAACTATTCCAAAATTTGATAAATGACCTCGAAGATATGGACCAATGATTTATAATTTTACTGCTATTCAAAAAGCTTTCCTTCTTATATTTTTGATTTATCCAATGTTTTCAGCATATTAGAAATGAACTAAAATAAATTTTAGGAAGCTAAAAAAAAGCTTGACAAATTTTTTTTTGTTTGATATTTAATCCACATTAACTTTTTATACAAATTATTAAATAATTTTAACGATGATTAAATTTAACGAAACAAATGGTTAATCTATTTGATAAAAATGGAATGTATGATCTGAGAAAAGAGAAAATCGTTGAAAAAGCGATGGATCTTTTTCTTAGAAAAGGTTTCGAGAAAACGAGCATAATAGACATAGCCAAAACCGTTGGAATTGAAGGTCCTGGATTTTATCACTACTTTAATAGTAAGGAAGATCTTCTTCGGCAGGTTTTAGAGAGAAGTATAAATATGTTTCAGAAGGACGTAGTCGAGAAGGTCAGGGAGATTGATGACCCAGAGAAAAAGCTCCAAGCAATGATTCGGAGGGTTGTGAAGCTAATAGCTAGGCGGAAAGAGATAAGCCTTATAATGGATGATTCGCTGTTAAGAGGAGCAGGCAAGGTGGCTAAGGTGGTGTATAGGGAACCATTCGATATTGTTCGAGACACCATCCAAGAGCTTGCAAAAACAAAAGGGATTAAGGAGTCCTTTAATCCCACAGTGGCCACTTTTTGCCTTATTGGTATGACAGTCTGGATTTACAAGTGGTATAACCCAAAGGGCAAAATCAGCACCGAGCAGTTAGCGGATTATATTGTGCATCTCTTTTTTCATGGGTTTTTGGGAGGATTCGCGTCTCCTTCTAAAAGGATTAAATTGAGGAGGTGATTTAATGAGGGGTACGACTGAGTATTGGATGGAAGATGTGGAGACCATTTCGAGATCTGATCTGGCAAAGATTCAATTTGAAAAATTGAGAAAAATTTTGGCTTATTGTCAATCCCACTCAAAATTTTATCAGAAAAAGTTTCGGGATGCAGGCGTCTCTATTTCAAAAGTTAGCAGGCTGGAAGATATCGACACCCTGCCGCTGACCAGTCGCGAGGAGATTGTGACGGACCAAATGGAGAACGGGCGTCTTGGTAACATCATGTGTACCGAATTTGAAGAGCCTGGTCAGACTATCGGTATGACAGGAATCAAATTCAGTGCCACTGAACGTCCCATCCGGGTAATCATTTCAATAGAAGACGCTGCTTCTCAGGGAAGACTCGCTGCCAGAGGACTTACTTGTGCGGGTGTGCAGCCAAAGGATTACCTTTTCTCAATGGATTTTCCCCAGTTCAATCTCCTTTACATGCACATGGGTCTGGGCTGTATAAACTTGGGGTCGAAAAACCTTTCCGCAGGCATGGAGCGTGCGGAACGTAATACTAGTATTTACACACGCTTATATCCTCCCGGAGCATTTAACATTAGCCCTACTTATTCAAAATTGGTCACGAAACTGCTGAAGCAAACAGGAAAGAGATACCCCATTCATGCAATACTGGGATGGAGTGAACCCGGATATTCTCTCCCTTCCTGGAAGAAGCAGTTTAGGGAAATGTGGGGTGAAGTCAGCGATCAACCGGAGATTACCGTATGCGATGTTTACGGGATGGTTGAAGTGGGCTTGCTCGCATTCGAATGTACCAACGAGAAGGGCCTTCATGGATTTGAGGATGCTCACATTTATGAGATCATCGATCCAAACACAGGGGATGTTCTGCCACCTGGGGAAGAAGGAGAATTGGTTATTACGCATCTGGAGCGAGAAGGGATGCCGTTGATTCGCTATCGCACCGGCGACATTACGTCTCTCCAATTAGAGCGTTGCGAGTGCGGCAGGACTCACCTGAGACTTATGGGCATTAAGGGTCGTCTGGACCAAGCAATTAATGTTGCTGGGAAAAAGATCTACCAGAGCCAAATCGAGGAGACGCTGGGAAGTATCAAGGACTACTCAGGCGAATTCAACGTGGTTGTGAACGGATCGGAGATACTGAGTATCCTGGAGTTGAGGGTTCTTAAGGATTCGATTTCAGAAAAGGTTCAACGAGATCTGGAGGATGTCTGTGGAAAAAAGCTTGGCGTTCCGGTCCGGATCCAAGATGTGGCAAAGGAAGACCTGGTGACCTTTGTTCATCGGTCTCAAAAGGTCATGAGGGCAGAGAGCTTGGAGCGACTCAAAAAAGAGGCTGCAAGCCAGCTCCGGGGTGAAACATAAAGTTTAAAATTCACAGGAACTTGGGAGGGGGTTAGCATGTACGACGTGAACAGGAAGTACTGGGACCCGAAAATTGAACTTATGAGTCTCAAAGAGATTAAGATTCTTCAAGAAAGGCGACTAAGACGGGTCGTGGATTTTGTTTACTCACAGTCTCCTTTCTATCGGAAAAAATTTGACGAGATAGGATTGAAACCGAAGCATATCAAGACGCTAAAGGACATTAATAAGATCCCGCTTACTAATAAGTATGAATTCCGGGATAGCTATGCACGGTCACTGGAAGCTGGCAAACTGCCATTTTCTGAGTTCATTACCGTGCCTGAAGAACAGGTGGTTACGATTCACGCCAGCAGCGGGACCACCGGGATCCCTTTCTCGTTTCCCTATCTGGAGCGGGAGATCACTGAGCATGGTATTCTTGCAACCGGTGAACACGCGGCAAGGCAATTTTGGGCTGCTGGACTGAGACCGGGAGACATTTTGGCCCATATCTGGAACCTTGGAGGCGCAATGGCAGGTGGTGGAAACCATATTATCGCCAAAGGGGCTTGCATACCTGAACTTTTCTTAACGATGATCCCCTGCCACGTCGGAAACACAGAAAAGATTTTACAAATCATGAAAGATGTGAACGCCACTGTTATGATTTGCACTCCCTCATATGCTATCTACATGCCAGAGGTAGCGAAAAACATAGGCATTGATTTAAGGAAGGATATACACCTCAAAGCAGTCGTTACTGGAGGCGAACCTGGTGGTGCGAGCATACCCGGCTTGAGAGATAAACTCAAAGGGCTGTGGGGCGCGGAGATTTTCGATATGTACGGGGGAATAGGTACAGGGCTCGATCACGAGTGCGAAGCCCACAGCGGGTTTCATATCCAAAGCGACATCGTATTTGTTCAGGTCATTGATCCTGAGACCAAGGAGGAACTTCCCCAGGGGGAATATGGTTCCCTCGTGGGTAGCGGTCTGGAATTATCTGCCTTCCCAGTGCTGCGCTTTGATAGTGAAGACCGGGGTGCCATCAGTGAAGAACGCTGTGAGTGTGGCCGTACCCATCCGCGTATCTTATCGGTTCCTGGCCGATGGGACGACATGATCAAGATCAAGGGGTTTCAGCTTCACCCCAACAGCATCGAAAAAGTGGTGAATGAGACGAAAGGGTGTGCAGGTGAGTTCCTGGTCATCCTGGACAAGGACGAGAGCCAAAAAGAACAGATGTCTATCAAGGTTGAATATGAACCCGAGGTGGAAGATATAGAGCAATTCCGAGAGAAATTGGAGCATCATATCCGTGTGGTCATCACTTTTAAAGCTAATGTGGAGATGGTTCCCAAAGGGACTCTCGGTAGATATGTAATGAAAAAACAGAGGGTAATCGACAATCGTTCCCAAGAAAAGAAAGAGAAGTTTGAAGACTCCTTAAAGGTCAGATCAGCAGATTATTTTGATTCACACAAGAACAAGTGAGACGGAGCCAAGCGAGAGGATTAGTTAAGACCGGACGTCTTGGTGGCCAAGGAGGATAATCACATGAACACTTATATGGCAATGTATGAGAGAGTAGTAAAGAAGTACATGGGTGAGTATGGTCCTTATTTTGACGCCTACAAAGCCAAAACTGGTATGAGGGAAGTGAGTCTACTGGGTCGCGCCGGAGAAGGAATATGGATGACCGGGGAATTGCTTGCGTCAGCCTTGATTGAGAAAGGAAAACGCTGCAAAGTCATTTTCATGATGCCCGGAGAACGCCGCAACACTCTGACACGCTCTTTTCTTCGTTTCGCTGATGTTCCGGTCGATTTCCCTGTCTCCTGGATTCACAATGCTGACGACATACTCATTCTTGAGGAGGAGCTGCTGACCTTTAATTCCCCTGTGTTGGATGTTGAGGTTCCTGTTATAACTTGCAGAATGGATCCCAACGGTTTTTGCGTCATCAACTCACCAAAGGCCCCAAGTGAGCTTGGGGGGGATATCGCGGGCAAGCCAGTGACCGTGGATGCAACCCGAATCAGCGTTGAGTACCTAGGCAGTCCCTTTTTCATGAACATGGCAGTTATTGGTGCCTATCTGGCAGTCAGAAAGGACATCCTTATCGAGGAAATGGAAGCGGCGATCAGGAATTTTGTCAATCCCAGAGGCCATAGGCTGTTTGCAGGGGAGAAGGGTGAAATGAACATCAAGGCTTTACGGGCCGGCTATGCGTCGGCAAAATTTTAAGAAATCTGAAGGAGTTTATCATGGAAAAACCAAAATCGGTGAAAACAGTGCGAAAATTCGAAGAGGCTATGGAATTCATTAGAAAACGCCAATACTTCTATCACTGGCGTCCCCAATACGTAGAAGACTTGGGCGAAGGGCCTCGCGCTCCTTCTAGCATGGGGGTTACCCAGTCACAAGGTGCAGACTTCATTATGAAGGGGTACTCGGTAACAATGAATAAGAAGAAGTGTACAAAATGTGGTACATGCTGGGTGGTTTGTTCTCTCGGGATCATTCGTGAGACGGAGGATGGGTATTTTGAGATTGATCATGACTATTGTCGGCCCTGCGGCATCTGTGCCCAGGAATGTCCCGCTGGTGCTATTGAATTCAGGGCAGGCGAATAAAAGTTAGGAGGGATTCGATGTCTAATATTAAGTATATGAGGGGAAATCAGGCGGCGGCGGAGGCGGCTCGTCTGTCGCGTATTGAGTTCATGGCTGCTTATCCCATTCCGCCTTCGGCAGAGATCATGGAGGCTGTTCGTACTTTTATCCAAGAAGGTAAACTTAAGGCTGGTTTTCTTGAAGCGGATGGGGAGAAATCTGCTCAGGCAGCCTGTTTCGCGGCGGCTTTTTCGGGGTGTCGGAGCTTTAATGCAACCTCCAGTCAGGGGCTTTTATTTATGCACGAGACTCTGCACATGCATTCCGGGGCGCGTTTGCCCATGGTCTTGGTGGTGGGCAATCGTTCGGTCTTTTCGCCTCATGGAATGCTTTGTGATCACACGGATGCCGTGTCTCAGCGGGACACTGGCTGGGTTCAGCTTTATTGTGGGACGGTTCAGGAGGTCTTTGACACGGTCATTCAGGCGTTTAAGATTTCTGAGGATCCGAAGGTCAAATTGCCGGTGATGGTTTGTGAGGATGGTTATTGGTTGACCCATTCCCTGGAGTGCACGACCGTTCCGACTCAGGAGGAGGTGGACGCTTTTCTCCCTCCTTATCAGCCCAAAGATTACGACTATATAGCCCCGTACGGGCCGTCCTTTTTCACCTCCTTAGCCATGATGGATAACTGGTTTGCGGAGTACAAGTATCAGGAGCTTGTTGCAGAGCGCAATGCTCTTAAGGTGATTGAGGATGTGGATCAGGAGTTTGGGGGGCATTTTGGTCGCAGTTATGGGGGGTTATTGGATCCTTACATGGTTGATGATGCTGAGGTGATTGTGATTGGGATGGGCAGTGTGATGGTGACAGCTCGTCACACGGTAGACATTATGCGTTCTGCGGGCAAGAGGGTTGGGATAGTCAAGATTCGGGCCTTTCGTCCATTTCCCAGGAAGAGGCTGGCGGAGGTCGTGGTAGGCAGCGCTGTTAAGATGCTCGTGGTGATTGAGAAGACCCATGTGGGTGCATTGTTTGATGAGGTTCGGTCGGCGCTTTACGGTGTGGATAATCGGCCTGGCATTTTAGGGTTTGGCGCGGGCATCAATGGGCGAGACGTTTCACCCTACAATATCATCGATCTATTTGAGCAAGGTTTCAAGAACATTGGCAATGGGTCCTTGCCCGACGAACCTCAATTATACTTTATTCGTAAGAAGGATTCAGACGTCTAGGAGGTTATCCATGTTAAAAAAATACAAGGAGATTTTTGAGATCAAGGAGGAGTGGATGCTGCCTGTCGGCCGGAGTTGTATTGGCTGTGGGGGCGGTATCCTGACACGAATTGTATTGAAGGCGGTGGGAGGAAACGTTCTGTTTACTGCTGGGTCGTGCGGCACGAACACGACGGGTCATATTCCGATTGGTCCGATGTGCACGATACCTGTTCCTGTGAGTCAGTTGGGTGTTCCTGGTGCTGCGTTGGCAGGCATGGAAGTAGCTGCCCGAGTCAAGGGGATGGAGGACACGCAAATCCTGGGGATTGTTGGTGACGGGGATGCGGCCGATATTGGTTTTGGGACGATTTCGGGTCTTTTTGAGCGGGGGCACAAGGTCATCTGTATCGTGATAGATAATCAGGGGTACTCGGCTACGGGTGGGCAGCGGAGTGGGACGACGGAGCTCAAGGCCTGGACGCGCTCGACACCGGAGGGGAAATCTCGGCCTCCCAAATATATGCCTTTAATTATGCTGGCTCATGATGCGCCCTATGTGGCTACCTGTTCGGTGGGGTATCCTGAAGACATTTTCAAAAAAGTCAGGAAGGCTATGAAGAGGGAGAATCAGCCGGCCTACATTCATTGTTTTACTCCTTGTCCGACCAGTTGGAAGAACGAGCCTTCGATGACGGTGGAGGTGTCTCGTCGGGCGGTGACCTGTGGTGTCTGGCCTCTTTGGGAGTATGAGCGTGGGACTTTTCGTCGTAATCTTGTGCCCAAACGTCAGACGCCGGTAGAGGATTACCTTAGCCTTCAGGGGCGTTTCAAGCATGTTACAGAGGAGGATATTGGAGACATTCGGGACTATATTAAAGAGTTGAACGAGAAGATAGACCGGCTTGTTTATGCCTACTCGAAGGATTTTAAGGGAGCAAGCAGGGCTGCGTAGGGGGGGATCTATGGCTAAAATCACTATGCTGACTCCTTGGCGTGACACATCGCCTTTAACCCAGTTTGCAAAGGAGGAATTTAGGCATCTTCCTGATCTGGCCGTAATTGGGACGGATACCGGTCTTGAAGAGGTGACCAAATATTATCATATTGAGTACCATCTTGGTCCTTTGTTGGACAAGGCTGTTGAGGTTGAGAAGCGGGGCGATTGCGATGCCCTGATTATTGGTTGTTTTGGTGATCCGGGACTTCTGGCCGTGCGTCAGGCGACCTCCATACCCGTTTTGGGAACTGCGGAGGCATCTTTGAGCGTCGCCGCTATGTTGGGGAAAAGGATTGGAGTTGTTATTCCCGAGAAGCAGTTTCTCGAGGTGATTGAGACAATGATCCACTCCTACCAATTCACTGATCGTGTTGTGGCTGTGAGGTCGGCTGAGGAATTTGTCCCTGAGACCATTCAGAGTCAGCCGATGGAATCGGTGGCCAAGATGGCCGACACTTGTTTGCGGGTTATTCGCGAGGACGAGGCGGATGTAGTCATTTTTGGTTGTATTGGTTTTTCGTGGATGGTCCGTCAGGTTCGAGAGAGAATTCTCAAGGAGGGGTTGAGGACACCTGTCATTGAGGTGGGGATTACCGTTTACAATGCGGCGAAGCTGCTTGTTGAATTGGGACTGAACCAGGACCGGCGCAGGCTTGGGGGCTGACTTCTAAAAGAGACCGAGAACAAGAAGTTGATTCCGCTCAACAGCTACTCCTCACTGAGAGAGCCGAGGAGCATACCGATGCAAAAAAAGTTTTCTCCGTGGTTTATCTTCGAACAGGCGTTAGTCGGAATTCTAATGGTGATGTTTTTGGCACCTGGTATTCCCTATGCTCAACAGAAATTATACGACGATCTGCTTTCTGTCAGGTTCCCGAATGAGAGGGAAGGATGGACCTGTGGACGTTGGGGAACCATTCTTCATACAACGGATGGTGGAAAGACATGGATCCGCCAGAACAGTAGTACAGATTTCACATTGGCTTCTATCTATTTTGTGGACTCACAAAATGGCTGGGCTGTAGGGGACGAAGGCACAATTATCCACACAACAGATGGGGGAAAGACGTGGGAAAAACAAAAAAGTCCCGTCCCCTTCTTTCTGATGAAAGTTTTTTTTGCAACACCTCTGAAAGGGTGGATTGTTAGCGAGCAGACGCATATTTTATCCACTGAAGACGGCGGTAAGACATGGAACGTACAGTTCAAGGATGAGGATTTTATCCTTAAATCTATTTCATTTTGCGACTACCTTCATGGATGGGCCGTCGGTGAGTATGGTTACATCTACCATACCAAGAACGGTGGGGTGACCTGGAAGAAGCAGGCTGGCCATTTTGGACTCTCAGTGGAGACTGGTGATGTGGTTGGCGAGCCCTTTCTATTTGATGTAGTGGCAGTTGATCCTCAGACAGCGTGGGCGGTGGGCATAGATGGTAATGTGACCAAGACGGTCGATGGGGGGAAGAGCTGGAAGAGAGTTGAAACTGGTGCGCCCAAGGCACCCCTTTATTGCATCGGTTCTGACAAGGCAGGGACAATTCTGATTGGTGGGAAAGGAGTGTTTTTGTCTTCTACAGACAAAGGGCGAACTTGGCAGAGTCCAAGGTTTGAGCCGCCTATTACCTATGGCTGGCTCTATGGACTTAGCCGGCGAGGAACTTCAGGCTTTGTTACGGTAGGGTGGGTAGGAGCTATCTATCTTAGCTCTTCTAATAAATGGCAACGGGTTAGTTATTAGCCTCTTTTAGCTTAAATTGTTGAGAATCCAACAAACAAAAAATAGCAGGCATCAGAACAATTGTATGTAAATCCCAGATCGCAACTATTGTAGACAGAAGTATTGGGGACAGAAAAAACCGAAGTTTAAAATCTGCAGTGCTGAATAATTACGTACAAGGGGAGTCATGGTCAATCATAATCAGACTTGGTTGGACCGCTTCTGTTGGTTCCTATCCAAGCACAGATTGGTAGTTTTGTTGCTTATCTTAGTTATTACTGGGATCTTTTTGTATGGGGCTTTCAAGATTCGAGGTGAAGTCATTCTTGCAGAATTGTTTCCGTACGACCATCCATACCTTAAACTCCATGCTCGTTTTTCTCAGGTTTTTGGTAGCGGAGGTTCTGGGGTGATCATTGCCCTTAGGGCTAAGAAAGGAGATGTTTTCAACGAGGGCATTCTAACGAAACTTAAGAAGATGACGGACGAAGTCGTTTTGTGGGATGAGGTTTACCGGGTTTTGACTATTTCTATTGCGAGCCGTTCGGTGAAGGTGGTCAAGGCTTTGAAGAAGGGAGAGATTAAGATTGAGCCACTTATGTGGCCTGAAGTACCTAAGAATCCTCATGAGATGGCCTTGTTGAAGGAACATATTCTTTCTAACCCAGCCTATAATGGTATCTTTGTGTCGCAAGACGGCACAGCAGTCCTCCTCTTCACGGAGTTTAAAGAAAATATATCTTATGAGAGGGCCTTTAACGTATTGCAGAAACTAAGAAAAGACTATTCCGATGTTGATACCTCAGTCCATATTGTTGGGTTCCCAATGCTCATGGGCTGGATTTATAGTTTAAAACCACAAATATTCAATGTTTTTTTGATCAGTATCATCGGCATGATCGTGGTTTTGATACTCATTTTTTATGGGAATCTTTTGGGCATGATTGTGGTGATGGGCAACGCTCTGATCCTGACCGTGTGGGGGCTGGGATTTATTGGCTTCACAGGGATAAACTTCAATCCTTTGTTATATGTCCTTGCCTTTCTTGTGGGTGCCCGGATGGTAGGGAACTCCCATCAGATCACCTACCGTTACTTTGAGGAGTTACATTCCAACGGTGGTGATCGGTTCCGTGCGAGTTATGAGACCATGCGGATCATGTTCATCCCCAACTTTGCAGCCGTGGCCACAGATGCGGCAGGATTCTTAGTCTTGATTATTGCCAAGATCGTCCTGATGCAGCATCTTGCTCTCATTATGACCTTCTGGATGGTGAGCATTATCTTAACAGGTTTCCTGGTACCGGCCATTTGCAATTTAATTCCCCTTAAGGTGGTGAGTGAGAAATGGGCAAAGGATAGCTGTCAAGTGGATTGGTTAGCCAGGCTCATGATGAGAATAACCCGTTTTTCCACTGGTTCAGGCAGCAGGTATGTGGTGGGGGCCTTGATCATTTTATTAGCTATCGTTTGTTTCTGGCAGACGAGCAAGCTAAAAATTGGAGACCCCACACCCGGTTCACCCATTCTTTGGCCCTACCATACTTACAATAAAGATCAGGCCTTGATCAACCAAATCTTCGATGCCTCGTCCGAGAACTTGATGCTCTTTTATGAGGGTGAAAAGGGTTCGGTTTATAATCCGGTTGTCCTCACAACCTTTGAAGGCTTTGTGAGGCACATGCGAGAGAGGGTGCCTGATATTTATAAATCAAGCAGCTCTATCGTAGATATGGTCAAGATGGTGAATGAGACATTTCATGATGGGGACGAGCTCTGGCATGAAGTGCCCCGTAATCAGGCCCTATTGACTGGTCTTATCGGTTACGTCCGGGAGAACACGGACCGGGGTACTTTGAATCGTTATATAGACGACGGTATGGAGCGGGCTCAAGTCACTCTCTATTTTTCGGATCACACCTCGGAGAATCTGCTCCGCATTCGGGATGCTGCCTACGATTTTTTCAAGAATCGTCCCATGAAGATTGAGAAAGGGGAATTTAAATTGGCAGGGGGAAGAATTGGGCTGGAGATTGCTCTCAATGAGGAAATGAAACGAGCCCATGTCATCATCGACCTTACGGTTCTTGGAGCCATTTTTATTCTTTGTGCCTTGTCCTATATGTCTATTACGGCTGGTCTCATGCTTACTCTTCCCTTGATCTTAGCGAACAGCGTGGCGGGTGCTTATATGTCTCTATCTAATATTGGAATTTCAATTAATACACTCCCCATTGCTGCGATAGGCGTTGGGGTTGGAGTTGACTTTGCGATCTACCTCTATAGCCGTTGTCAAGAGGAGTTTCCTCTCCAGGGGGGTGATTGGACCAAGACAATTATCCAGTCCATATGCACATGCGGCAAGGCAGTTGTCTATACCGGATTGACGATCATTCTACCAATTATCACCTGGTACTTCTTTGCAGATATGAAGTTCCAGGCCCAGGTAGGGTTCTTTCTTGCCATGATCATGGGGACCAACGTGGTTCTCACCTTAACACTCCATCCTTTGATGATTTATATCATCAAACCCAGGTTCATCAGTGGGAAGGGGGTCTTAGCAGCGGAAACGAAAGAAATTTCAGTACAGGAATCTGTGTAACCATTTCATCTCACTTCCCCTCCTCCAGGGCCTCTATCGAGGGAGAGAGGTCACCTTTTCATCTCCCCCTCGATGGAGGAAAGTGAGGGTATAAGAAGAGGATTCAAGGGATTACGTTTTTTCTAACAAAAGAAAGGAGGTGAATAGAAATTATTGAGAGTCGTTTTTGGGTAAGGGATAGGAGGGATTCATTCTATTTTCTCAAACCATTGACAAAAAGGAAGGAGGGGTTATGAAAAACAAGAAATTATCTAAGTTAGTCCTAATGGCCGGTTTGGCCATTGTCCTATCAGTTTCTTCTGCCATGGCTGAACAGTTCTCAGTGCTCGGGAGACCATTGAACTTATTTGGCTATGCTACTCAAGGGGGATCTTTTAGCCTGTCAGATGAAGATAAATATGATACGGAAAAAGGACTTCACTCCGCCCTAACGAATCTTTTTTTGGAAGGGGACTACAGCATAACCAACAATCTGAGATTTTATGGCGCAAGCATGCTTACCGTAGATTGGATCTACCAGTTGAAGCATAATGACAGCTCTTGGAATGACAAATTATTCTCTAAATCTAAAAAGGAGCTAAATGTAGATGATAAATACTGGCAACTATTGAAGGAAGCACATCTTACCTGGAAGCCAGAAAACTTCATGATACGGGTGGGTAAACAAATTGTTGCCTGGGGAGAAACAGATGGTTTTCGGTTGATGGATCAAATCAACCCCTTAGACCAGCGTCGTGGGTTTGCCGATGTCGAGTTTGAGACATCGATCATCCCAATCTGGCTAATCAGAGCTGAATACTATCTGACTAAAAAGCCAGGTTGGCTGCAAGATTTGGGGTTTGAATTTGTCTATAACCCCAATGCGGATTTTATTCCCAATCAAAGTATTAAAACTGGAAACGCAGATGGAGGTATTTGGGCTCCTAATATTCCGCTCCCCGGTCCCCCACCTTTTTTTGAGTCACATATGGCTACAACCTATGGGCATATTGACACACCAAAGAGATGGAAAGAAGGGAATGAATTCGGGTTTAGAATTAAGGGGGTTGTATACGATTCTACGATCACGTTGAATGCCTTTTATGGTCGGGATAATGATCCTGTGACAAGGCTTGTTCCTCCTTTCCTTTCTCCAGTCCCACCCAATATTTTTGCTTCTGATGGAAGATTGCTCCTCCATCCATTCATGGAAGGCAAGTATCCACTTTTCCGTTATGTCGGCGGTACCTTTGCCAGGGATATTACCCCCGTAAAAGCTTCCTTCCTAGGAGGTGTTGCTCCGGTCCTGAGGCTGGAGACTCTTTACGCCTTCAACAACACATTTGCTTTCGGAATACCAGGAACACCCATTGCCAGATTTGAAAAATCGGATGAATTTCGTGGGGCCATTGGTGTGGATTGGAAAGTGAAAATTCCACTTTTGAATCCAAAAGCGTTATTTTTTATATCCCCCCAATTCTATTATCGAAGAATCATAGATTACCCATCCCTGGAAGAAATTCAAGGCCTGAAAAAAAGCAATTATCAGACCACATTGCTTATCAACACTTCATACCTTCACAACAAATTAAACCCTTCCTTCTTTTGGTTGCGGGATATCAACTCAAAGTCTGACTTTTTCCGGTTGCAATTAGTGTATGACTACAGTGACAATTGGCATTTCACATTAGGGACATTGTTCTTCCATGGGGATAAAGTAGGTCAAGGATTCCAGTTATTTGACCAGAAGAATGAGATCTACTTTAAATTAAGTTACAAGTGGAGCTAAGATTGAATTTTAAGAGAAAGGAGAAATGAGATGAAAGTTAAATTTTTCGCCATTTGTTATCTGGTTTTCCTTTTTGGCTTGTCTACTTGGGCTCCAGCATTGGGGGCCGGAGAAGAATATGGGGTTACCCACTTAGATCTCGAGAAACACAAGGCGTTTTTTGACGATCCGCGACCATTTTTGAAGGGAGACTTAAGTTACAAAAAGGTTTTGCCCCCGGGAGTCTATGCCAAGCTGACATATGATGTGGAAACCATGAAAACCCTTTGGGCGGAAGTGGTTGGATTTAAGGCCCCCGACATAGTGGGCAAAATCGCCCCGGAAATTAAACCGGGAACTTATACTTATAAGGACAAAGAGAAACACCCAGGGTTTAAAGAGCTTATGTACTCCAATATGTACAACCGATTCAACCCAGGTGCCCCACCCCTTGCTGGAAATTTCCCTGAAATAAAGGTTGTTCCGACCAGACAGTATTACTACGCCCTCCCTATTTCTAAAGCAACAAAGGAGAATATGGGTCGCGCCAGATTAGATGATCAAGGGTATCTCATTCGACAGACTTACGTCGATGGTGTTCCATTTCCAAGACCTGAAGGAAAATTTAAGGCCCAGCAGGTGATGTATAATTGGGATAGGCGTTATTACGGGGGGGAGAATTTACACATTATTGCGAATATAAAGGGGTTTACAAGGAGTTTCAAAAATGATTTTGATGGTAAGGCTCTATTACAGCAACTACGCCTTAACTCACGTGTTCAAATAGAGCCTTTTGGGTATTATGACGAACGGGCTAAAGTAAACGAGGAGAAATATGGTTTTAGCCTAACTCACATGGCACCGCGAGATCTATATGGTAACTCCCTTACTATGATCCGTTACTTGGATGCAGACAAATTTGACCAAGTATTGATGTACATAACCGCCATGAGACGGATACGAAAATTGTCGGCCACTGATACTCAGGATGCTGTGGCTGGCCAGGATGTGATTTACGATGATGATTACGGAATAAGCACACCGTATACTCCTAAGCGTTACCAGTACAAATTTGAAATACTTGCAGAAAGGGAATATCTCGTTCCAGCTCCTCAATGGGATGGATCGTTGTATGTAAGTTCAAAAGGGCTAGAATACCATAATATGGAGTTCGAGCGAAGACCCCTCTATGTTATCTTGTTAACCCAGATGGACAAAAACTATATCTACAGCAAACGAATAGCCTACATCGATAAAGAAACGTTCTTCCTCTACGACATCGAAAACTACGATATAAAGGGACGTTTTTATCGCCAATCCGAGAACCGTCCAGGCTTCTTTCCTGAAATGGGTTTTTTAACCACGTTTGGTGTTATGTACAGAGACTATGTTGATATGCACAGCGTTCTTATCCAACAGTATAGCTACCCGGCCCTTTGGGTGGATCGTAGCTACTTTGATATCCGCAGTTTAGTTGGAAAAATAAAGTAGCAGATGGACCTCTGAACTGATCGACGAAGTTGGACAAGGCTACTATCGTTCGCAAAGGGTTCTTATGAAACTTGAAGTGTTGGGTCTATGCCCAACACTTCAAGAGTTTTAATATCTGGCGATACTGATTGGGAATAGTCAATATGTCACGGTAAGGACTAAGTAATACTGAGAATAAGAATATAATTAAACAAGAGCCGCTTATCATGAGTTTGCAGGGATCAGCTCATTATGGATCTCAAGAAGTTCAAGTAGTAGCTAAAGATTATTACTTTGAATCTTTTGATGGCAGAAATATTTATGCTAAGGAGAAATATGCTCTTGAGAGACCTATGTCGAAAAAGGTGATAGTCTGTTTTTCACCGTGTATCTATACCCACCATTTTTTCGACTGCCCTTTGTCCGACTATTCGGTGATGGAGTACCTGGCTCGGAAAGGTTTTAGAGTCTTTGCGTATGATCCTCGTGGATTTGGTCTTAGCTACCTCCCTCCCGATGGGAGGAGCATTACTTATGAGGTGGAACTTAAGGATGCCGAGGCCCTAGTGAATTTCGTCCTGGCACAAACCGGGGCAAAATCTGTCTCAACTGTGGCCTTTGGCACGGGGGCCCAAATCGCTTGCAGCCATGCGATACACCATTCCGGACAGGTAAATGACATGGTCTTGATGGATTTCTTTTGGAAGAGTCTTCCAGAACCCCCTCCCTCCGATCTCAAAGAAAGGCTTCTGAGTCAGCCGAATGGCTACATACAGTTATCCCTTGTCAATGATTTCTTTGACAGGCTCTTACGCTTCACGTCTTCTGAGATACTAGAGTGGGTTCATTCGGTGTTCACCAGGGCACCAATTGGTCCGCTTCTAATGGCCTTTGAAACTATGCCGCTAATTAGACCGGCAGTCCAAATTAAAGCATCAGTTCTAATTATCCGTGGCACCAAAGCAGAGGTTACCTCTGAACAGGATAGCTTTGATTTCTTAAGTAATATTGGTGGACAGATAAGAGCCATTGATGTACTCGAAGGTGCCGGCCCTGTACCCAGTCTGGAAGAAAGGCACTATCGGACAGTTTTGGAAGACATGGCTTGGTTTCTTGCAAGATGATGTTGTCTGAATACTGGATTAGGTAGATGGGATGTTATGTGCAGAGAAGTTCTCCACCAGGGGGTGGAGATAAAGGCAGTAATTTCGTAAAATTTTGATTTCAGAAGGAGTTGAAAAATGCAAAAAATGCTGAAGGGAAAGGTTGCTATCATTACGGGGGCTGGATCAGGAATTGGGTTTGGAATTGCGAAGAAATTTGCAGAGAACGGGTGCAATGTCGTACTTAATGTCCACCGTGAACTGAAGGAATATCCGGGCGGGGCAAACAGAGTAAAAGATATCGAAGCGTTTGGGGTGAAGTGTCTTGTTGTAAAGGCCGATGTCTCAGATAGCAAACAGGTGGCCAACCTGGTAAAGAAGACCACTAATCTATTCAGGAAAGTGGATATTGTGGTGAATAACGCTGCGCTTATCCCAAAGGAGCATGTTAAACATCGCAGAAAGTTGTTTGATATACCAGAGGAAGAATGGGATAAGGTGTTGGCTGTGAATCTAAAAGGTCCCTTCCTTTTGTCTAAAGAGGTAGCCCCCAAAATGGTGGAGGCACGTTATGGAAGGATCATTAATATCTCGGCTGTTTCTGGAATAAGCCCCCTTGTCAATTTCGCACACTATAACGCATCCAAAGCCGCGTTGAACTTACTGACGAAAGATATGGCTTTAGAATTAGCTCCTTTCGGTGTAACCGTAAATTGCATATGTCCCGGTCTCATTCGGACTGAGATGGCAGAAGGTACTGCTCCCGAAGAGATGGAGGCCGATGCTTATATGGACAGGTTTGCAAAAAATGCTGTGCCGATGCAAAAGCCAGGATATGCAGAGGATATCGCCAATGCAGCGCTGTTTTTTGCCTCTAATCTTGGATCTTACATCACAGGTGAAGTTCTGGTAGTAGCAGGTGGTGTGCCACTGATGCGGTCAAAGCTGCCAGAGTGAAACGCAAATGAAAAGTAATTTTGGAAAAAATTACACTGAATTTTAAGCCTGAAATTTTGCACACCCTTGAATATTCGTTGCGAGGAAAAATGATGAAATTTACGATTGGAGTTGATATTGGAGGGACCTTCACCGACACAGTCGTCATGAGCAATACGGGGGAGATATCCATGTTTAAGGTGTCCTCGACACCGCAGGACAATTCAAAAGGGGTCATCGCCTCGATTGAATTGGCTAGTCAGGCTTTTGGACTCCGTGTCAATGAATTTCTGGCTAAAGTGGATACCTTCTTTCATGGCACTACTGTGTGCACGAATACTGTTTTGACCAGAAAGGGATCTAAAGTGGGGTTTATCACCACTCGAGGTTTTGGGGACAGCCTACCTATGATGAGGGCGAATCGGACCCCCAGCAGGGATGCGCTCAAGATGGACATGCCCTCATTGCGGGACGAAACGACTCTCATTCCCCGCTATCTTATTGAGGAGGTTTCGGAAAGGATTGATTCCAGTGGTGATGAGATTATTCCTCTGGATATGGATGATGTGGCCAGAGCGGTGAAGACTTTAGTGGATAAAGGAGTTGAAGCTATTGCTGTATGTCTTCTTTGGAGTATTCGGAACCCGAACCATGAAATTCAGATTAAGCGATATATCAGCGAGAACTATCCTCAACTTTTCGTCTCTATATCATATGAGGTGATGCCTGTGATCCGGGAATATGAACGTTCGGTGGTCACCTTGGTCAATTCCTATGTTGCCAAAACTATCCAGAGATATCTAAATAGGTTGGAAACGGGCCTGAGAGAAAACGGCCTTGCCTCTCCTTTTCTGGTCATGCAGTCCACAGGAGATGCACTCTCGGTAGATGAGGCATTAGAAAGGCCATGTCAATTGTTTCTCTCAGGACCAGCCGGAGGTGTGACCGGATCTCTCTTCTTGGGCGAAACTTTGGGTTATAAGAATATTCTAACCATGGATATGGGAGGAACAAGTTGCGATGTTGGCGTAATCGTGAACGGACGACCCGCAGTTGTCACACGATCCAAGCTGGCTGAGTTCTACGCTTCACTCCCCAGGCTAGATGTCCTTACAATTGGTGCAGGCGGCGGCAGCATTGCCTGGATAGATCATGGTGTCCTGCTACGCGTTGGACCTCAGTCAGCTGGCGCCGAGCCAGGGCCAGCCTGCTACAATAGTGGCGGTACGGAGGCGACCGTGACTGATGCGAACGTCGTCTTAGGTTATATCGATCCGGGTTATTTCCTCGACGGGCGCATGCAAATTCGCCCCGATCTAGCTAAGAAAGCGATTACCAGGTTGGGAGAAAAATTGGGTTTGGGCACCATAGAGACAGCAGTGGGCATAATTGAAGTGGCCAATTCAAATATGGCCAACGCCATCCGCGCTATGACGATTGAAAGGGGGCACGACCCCCGCGATTTTGTGATGATGTGTTTCGGTGGAGCAGGTCCTATTCATGCTAGCGCCCTTTTACTGGATTTGGGAATACCTCTGGGGATCATTCCCTACGCGGCCACGGCCCTCTCGGCTTACGGGTTTGTCTGTTCGGACATTTGTCACCACCTAATCATATCTCACTATATCAAACACCCAGAAAATCCAGCCCCCTTCAATGATATCTTCTTAAAATTGGAGCAAAAGGGTCGTGAGTTATTGGTTAGAGAGGGAGTGACCGAAACCGATATGGTATTCAAGCGGTACGTCGATTCGAGATTCTGCGGCCAGATTTTTGAAATTGCAGTCGATGTTCCCTTGAAAATCCTGAATGATACGGACATTACCGCTATCAAGGATGCGTTCGAAGTTGCTTATGACAATATGTATGGCAAGGGTACCGGATGGAAGGAGGCGGGCGTCGAGGTAATCAATTTCCGTCTTGACGCGGTTGGAAAGATGCCCAAGCCCATTATCAAAAAGTTTCCGGTTGTCGGGGGTGACCCAAAAGTCGCCCAGAAGGGGATAAGATCCTGCTACTTCTCGAAGGATGGAGGTTTTGTGCCGACTCCAATTTACGATGGTGACGCCTTGTTGAGTGGTATGACGGTAAAGGGACCAGCAGTGATTGCGATGCATAGTACCTCCACGATTGTTGGACTTCAACAGGAGGTTTATGTCGATGAGTATCGTAACGTTATCATCCGTCCAAAGTAGGAGGGAAGAATGAGCAGCGTAAATCCTATTACCATGGAAACAATTAAGAACCGCCTCGTTGCCATTGGACAGGAAATGGTGGCCACCATGGCACGCACAGCCGGAACTCCCATTTATGCCGAGACCAAGGATTTTTCCTGCGGTCTCTTCGATTACAAAGCCCGTCAGGTTGTCTATAGTGGTATGGCCATCTGCCATAATGTAGCCATTCAAAATCTCGTTCAGACGAGTATTCGGAGACATGGTGAGAACCCTGGGATCTTTGATGGAGATATGTTCATGGGCAATGATCCGTACTTGGGCGGGGGAATCCATGCCATGGAATTGGGATTGGCCTCTCCCATCTTTTTGGATGGAGAGATTGTGGCCTGGTCAGGATCTATCGCCCATCAACTTGATATTGGGGGCATGACTCCCGGTGGGTTTTGTTTGAACGCAACTGACTGTTTCCAGGAGGGTTTCAGGCTGCCTCCCGTGAAACTCTATCGAGGGGGCGAACTCCAGCGGGACATCTGGGATATACATCGCAATAACATCCGGATACCCGACAAGATCAGCATGGAACTAAAAGGGCAAATAGCTGCCAATAATGTTGCCAAAAAGAGGGTCAGGGAGTTGGTAGAAAAGTTCGGTCGGGAAGTTTTTCGGGATGTCTGTGATGCCCTGATTAAGCTTTCTGCCACTGTCACGGAAGAGAGAATAAGACAGATACCCGAAGGGATATACGAACACGTGGACTTCGGGGAGATTGAGGGGATCGGTGATGGACTGTTAACGATCCGCTGCGACTTGACTGTGAAGGATGGAAAACTGATCTTTGACTTTACCAGGGGCTGTCCTCCCCAATTGCCCAAATTTATTAACTGCACCAAGATGGTTGTGAAAGGGATCGTTTGTTCTCACGTCATGCCCCTCCTCTGCCATGATGTTCCTTGGAACGAAGGGTGTACCTACCCGATTCAAGTCGTGACTACGCCTGGCACTATTCTCGATGCTCAACCACCGGCCCCTTGCAGTTGTCCCCATATCATGTTCCGCGCCGGCGATGCTGCCTTGGGCGCCCTCAACAAAGCCCTTATCAATACTCCGTTAAAGGACAGAATGACCGCGTGTTGGGATGGAACCCCTGCCATTATAATAGGGACGGCACAGGATCCCAATGGCCAACCTATTGTCTTGATTCTGCTTGAAACCATGAGCGGAGGCGGAGGCGCCTTCAGCATGAAGGACGGACTGGATGCGGGCTCCATGCTCTCTATAATGGAATATTCTATGACAGACGTAGAAATGCAGGAAAATGCCTATCCAATACTTTACCTTACCAGAAGGTTCCTTACAGATTCGGGCGGCCCCGGACGCTATCGAGGGGGTGTTAGTTCTTTGGTGGCCGTTGTTCCTCATAAGACCAAGGGCATCAAGTTCTTCCTGGTAGAGGACCGCCGCCTCGTTCCCAGCCACGGAACCGTTGGCGGATATCCAGGATCATCTCACTACCTCTTTGTGGGGAGACAAATAGATAAATACAAAGCAATCCTGGAAGGTTTAGGGGATCATGAAGAGGTATTGCCTAAGTTAGAACTTGTTCCCCCTATCGCAGTTCTCGATGTCGGGCCTGAAGATGTCTTTGCCTTCACTTCGAATGCAGGAGGAGGATTCGGGGACCCCATCAATCGTGACGCTAAAAATGTGGCAAGAGATGTCCTGTGGAGGTTCGTCTCTCGTGAAAGGGCGAAGGAGATTTACGGTGTGATTTTTAAACCAAACACATTGGAAGTGGATGAGGTACAGACAAAACTGGAAAGGGATAAGATAAGAGCCAGGCGCGCACCGAACGGTGAGAAGGTCGAATCTGATGCGGTCCATATTAAAGGTGATTATGTCATTTGGGATAGGGATACCGGCAACTGTCTTTGCAGTCGTTGCGGTAGAATATTATCTCGAGTCGACGACAACTGGAAGGAAAAAGTTCCCTATAAGGAACTTCGGATGAATGAAACAGGGGTGCTCATTCCTGGCGATGATAGGGTGGTGCTTCGTCAGTATATCTGTCCCCACTGCGGGCATCTCCTGGACAGTGAAGTAACCCTTAGAGGTTTGGCGCCCCTATGGGACTTCCGGCGGATTCGATGATGTAAGAAGAAGTCGTACTTTAAAGAAGGGGGTAGAAAAATGTCTAAGTCATATAAGCTTCTTGAACCTTTTAAGCTGGGACCCATTACTTTGAGGAACCGAATCGTGTTGGCCCCGATGGGGACCTTCTTAGTATCTTCCGATGGTTCGTGTAATAAAAGGCTAATCGATTATTTAACCAGGTACGCCAGAGGAGGTGTGGGTTTAGTCGTGCCTGAAGGTACACACGTAGATGACAAAGAGAGTGCTGTGTTGTCAAATTGCCTGGCAAGCTATCACGATCGCTACATTTCAGGATTAAATGAATTGGTGGAATCGGTGAAGGACCAAGGCGCAGCTATTGTGACACAGATTGCCCATGGCGGTAGTCAAGCGACCCCTGAAAACATCCACGGCCTACAGCCAGTGGCGCCTTCTGTCATCTCAAGCAAGTTCAAGGGTGGTTTTTATGTTGGAGTGGAGCCTAAGGAACTTGATCAGGAAAAAATAAATGAAATCCAAGACAGCTTTGCAGCCTGTGCAGTGCGAGCTCAGAAAGCTGGTTTTGATGGAGTCGAAATCCATGGTGCAAATGGATACTTGTTAACAGAGTTCCTGTCCCCGCGGTTGAACATCAGGAAGGATAAGTACGGAGGTTCCATTGAGAACAGAGCCCGAATGGCTCTGGAAATTTATGAAAAGGTCAGGGCCAAAACCAAACCCGGGTTTATCGTTGGCTATCGGATTTGTGCGGATGAACGCATACCAGGGGGTGTTACTCCCGGAGATGTGATCTCCTTCGCCAAAATGCTGGAAAAAGTAGGTATAGACTATATTAGTGTGACTTCAGGCACCTATGAAACTCTTTTCTATGCTGTTCCCCCCATGTACATTCCCCGTGGAGCCAATCTTCACCTTTCTGAGATGATCAAGAAAGCGGTAAACGTACCGGTGATGTGTGCTGGTGGTCTTAATGTGGAGATTGCTGAACAGGCAATTCGTGATGGGAAGGCAGACCTTGTGCTTATAGGCCGTGGACTCATTGCTGATCCGGAACTACCTCTGAAATTAATGAAGGGTAGGGTAGAGGATATAAGACCGTGTATAAGGGGTAACATGGGATGCATGTCCAGGACCATTATGGGTCGGGCCTTATCCTGTGAGGTTAATCCGAGTATTGCAAAGGATGCCACCATGACCGTCACACCAACTCAAGTTTCCAAAAAGGTCCTAGTCATAGGTGGCGGTGTTGGTGGTATGGAAGCAGCCCGCTTGGCAGCCGAGAGGGGTCATAAAGTGACACTGATGGAGAGGGGGGGAGAGTTGGGTGGTCACGTGCTCGAAGCCTCGGCCCCTGAATACAAACAAGATCTTAAACCTTTGCTGAAGTGGCTGACAACCCAGCTTGGCAAGGAAGGTGTTGAGGTGCGGTTGCGTACTGAAGCTACACCTGATTTGGTGAAGAAGGAGAACCCGGATGTCTTGATCATTGCGGTCGGTTCAGGGTATGTGCTACCGCCTGAGCTGGCCAAGGGAGAAGCCAAATTCATTCTTCCTGATGAGGTTCTCTTCAGTCGTAAGGAGGTGGGTAACCAAGTTGTCGTTGTAGGCGGAGGTTTCGTGGGTTGTGAGACTGCGTTGCATATTGCAGAGGCTTTGAAGAGGAAGGTTACTATTGTCGAGATGCTGGAAGATATTCTTCTGGATTGTGGAGAGCTTATAACCATGATGATTCTGAGGATCAGGCTTCAGATGGCCGGTATAGAAATTAGGACTGGTTTGACTTTCAAAGGTTATTCACAAAATAAGGTTGTCTGCACGGACAAAACGGGGAAAGACCAGCAGGTAGATGCGGATTCTGTGGTTTTGGCGATGGGCCTTCAGCCAAGGTTAGATGTTGTTTCAAGATTCGAGGGGTTGGCACCACGGGTTTTCAAGGTGGGCGATTGCGTCCAGCCTGGAAAGATTTACCATGCGTTCAGAGATGCCTGGCGTGTTGTCTTTTCTTTCTAAACCTTCCTCTTGAAAAGGACTGATGGGGGTCGAAATTGAAGCTCAAAGATAAGGTTGGTCTTATGACAGCATCTGGTTCGGGAATTGGTCGGGCCATATCTATATGCTTTGCCCGTGAGGGAGCAAAGGTAGTAGTCAACGACATTAACCCGGAGGGCGGAAGAAGGACAGTCGAGTTGATTGAAAAAGAGGGAGGCGAGGCCCTTTTCTTCGAGGCCGACGTCTCCGATGCGGTTAAAGTCGAAGAAATGGTTAATTTTACAGTGGCCAAATACGGACGGCTGGACATTCTACTCAACAATGCGGCTTACCTTGATTTTTGGGGAAGTCGCCCCTTGACGGATGTACCCGTCGAGGTATGGGATCGAGCAATTGCTGTAGGACTTCGGAGTTATTTCCTTGGTTGTAAATTTGCCATTCCTGCCATGTTGAATAATGGTGGAGGGGTGATCATAAACATTTCTTCTGTGGGGGGGTTACAGGGGTTTCATTGGTACAGCCACTATAATTGCGTCAAAGCCGCCGTTATCAATCTGACCAGAAATGTGGCTCTTGACTATTCGAGGCAAAACATACGATCGGTATGCATCTGCCCCGGAACAATTGCCACCGAAGCCTTGGTCACTAACTTTGCAGATCCGGATAATCCTTTCAGAAAGCTGCGTGAGAATATGTGTCCAATGGTAAGAGTTGGCAAGCCTGAGGAAGTGGCCAATCTTGCTCTTTTTTTGGCATCAGACGACGCTTCTTTTATCACGGGCGTGGCCATACCTGTTGACGGTGGCATGAGTGCGGGTAGGTTCATTCACAATTGGACAGAAATAGTTTCTGCCGCGGGAAAGAAGAAAAGTCAGTAAAATCTTTGCCGAATTGTTTCGGCTAAATTTTCAACTAAGCAGTTGAATTCTAAATTGTATTACCGCCGCCCGCAGGCCGGCCACAAAAAACGAATAGAAAGTGAGGGGGGGTAACATATGAGTTCTGGGGATATCGCTCACGACAGGGTTATTCATCGGGTGCTCAAACAAAAAGTTGATCAATATGGCAACCGTGAATTCTTTTACTTTAAGGACCAGGTTTTTGGATACGAGGATTTGAACCGGGAGTCTAATAAGGTGGCTGCAGGGTTCCAGTCTTTAGGCCTGAGCAAGGGCGAAAAGGTAGCTATTGTGATGGGCAATCGGCCTGAGTATCTCTTTCTCTGGTTTGGGCTGAGCAAACTAGGTGCCATTGAGGTTCCTATTAACACGGCACATAAGGGTAATTTACTAACTTACATGTTGGACAAGGCCGACTGCCGATTTGTGGTAGCAGAATCCTCTTTTTTAGATCGAGTGGGTCCGGTGCTTAAAGATTTGCCCAAATTGGAGAAGGTATTGATACTAAGCGAGCCAGAGGAGAGGATGCCCCAATTGGATAGGCCGGTACTTAGCTATCAAGAGTTGGTGGACAACAATGGTGACTATAATGAGATAGAAGTTTTGTGGTCCGATCCATTTGCGATTATGTTTACCTCCGGTACAACAGGGGCCTCAAAGGGTGTTCTGTTACCTCATAACTTTGCAGTCCAAATGGGGGAAAATGCCTGTACCATGGTTGAATATGATGATCGAGATTGCCTCTATAACGCACTACCCTTCTTTCATGGTAACGCTCAGGCCCTTTCCGCGATGGCTGCACTTATAAGCGGTGCACGTATGGTGCTCGCGGAGCGGTTTTCAGCCAGCCGTTTTTGGGATGAGGTAAAGCGTTATGGTTGTACAGAGTTTAACTTCATTGGTGGCATTTTGCCGATCCTTTTTAAGGCCCCTCCAAAACCTGATGATGCGGACAATCCTTTGAGGGCGATGATGGGAGCTGGTGTCCCCAAGGAAATTTTTGATGCTTTTGAGAAGCGATTTAGGCTTATGATTATAGAAGGGTATGGTTCCACTGAGATTGGAACTCCCTTGATGAGCACTCCTAAAGATCGGAAACCTGGTATCTGTGGAAGGCCTCAGCCGAATCGTTATGAAGTCAAGGTTGTAGACGACAATGGGGTGGAGGTAGGGCCTAACACTCCAGGGGAGCTGTTCGTGCGTCCTAAGACACCCTACTCCATGCTACTTGAATATTATAAGATGCCTGAAGAGACCCTTAAGATTTGGAGGGATATGTGGTTTCACACCGGTGACTATCTCTATTACGATGAGGAGGGTAACTTCCATTTTGTGGACCGCAAGAAAGATGCTCTGAGGCGCCGGGGAGAGAACATTTCTTCATTTGAAGTAGAGGCAGTTGTCAGATCACATCCAGCAGTGCAAGAGGTAGCAGTCGTAGCAGCGAAATCCGAAGTAGGGGAAGACGAAGTCATGGTCTGTGTGACACTGAAGCCTGGACAGAGGATTACACCTGAGGAGCTTATTGCCCACTGTGAGCGAGGCATGGCTTACTTCATGATTCCCCGTTATGTCCGTTTTATGGAGAGAATGCCCAAGACCCCTACAGAACGAGTCGAGAAATATAAATTGCGGGAAGAAGGGGTTACTCCGGACACATGGGATCGAGAGAAGGCAGGATACAAACTGAAAAGATAGATTCATGCGAGACCCGTTGAAGTCGGTATGATGAGAAAGAAGGTAAAAGAGTAGTTTCTTGGCCTAGAAAATCAATTTGTGCTTAAGGAAGTTCCTTCAAGAGTCATTCGTGAGGCGGAGGATGGGTATTTTGAGATTGATCATGACTATTGTCGGCCCTGCGGCATTTGCGCCCAGGAATGTCCTGCTGGTGCTATTGAATTCAGGGCAGGCGAATAAAAGTTAGGAGGGATTCGATGCCTAATATAAAGTATATGAGGGGAAATCAGGCGGCGGCGGAGGCGGCACGTCTGTCGCGTATTGAGTTTATGGCTGCTTATCCCATTCCGCCTTCGGCAGAGATCATGGAGGCTGTTCGTACTTTTATCCAAGATGGTAAACTTAAGGCTGGTTTTCTTGAAGCGGATGGAGAGAAATCTGCCCAGGCAGCCTGTTATGCGGCGGCTTTTTCGGGGTGTCGGAGTTTTAATGCAACCTCCAGTCAGGGGCTTTTATTTATGCACGAGACTCTGCACATGATTCCCGGGCAGCGTTTGCCCATGGTCTTGGTGGTGGGCAATCGTTCGGTCTTTTCGCCTCATGGAATGCTTTGTGATCACACGGATGCCGTGTCTCAGCGGGACACTGGCTGGGTTCAGCTTTATTGTGGGACGGTTCAGGAGGTCTTTGACACGGTCATTCAGGCGTTTAAGATTTCTGAGGATCCGAAGGTCAAATTGCCGGTGATGGTTTGTGAGGATGGTTATTGGTTGACCCATTCCCTGGAGTGCACGACCGTTCCGACTCAGGAGGAGGTGGACGCTTTTCTCCCTCCTTATCAGCCCAAAGATTACGACTATATAGCCCCGTACGGGCCGTCCTTTTTCACCTCCTTAGCCATGATGGATAACTGGTTTGCGGAGTACAAGTATCAGGAGCTTGTTGCAGAGCGCAATGCTCTTAAGGTGATTGAGGATGTGGATCAGGAGTTTGGGGGGCATTTTGGTCGCAGTTATGGGGGGTTATTGGATCCTTACATGGTTGATGATGCTGAGGTGATTGTGATTGGGATGGGCAGTGTGATGGTGACAGCTCGTCACACGGTAGACATTATGCGTTCTGCGGGCAAGAGGGTTGGGATAGTCAAGATTCGGGCCTTTCGTCCATTTCCCAGGAAGAGGCTGGCGGAGGTCGTGGTAGGCAGCGCTGTTAAGATGCTCGTGGTGATTGAGAAGACCCATGTGGGTGCATTGTTTGATGAGGTTCGGTCGGCGCTTTACGGTGTGGATAATCGGCCTGGCATTTTAGGGTTTGGCGCGGGCATCAATGGGCGAGACGTTTCACCCTACAATATCATCGATCTATTTGAGCAAGGTTTCAAGAACATTGGCAATGGGTCCTTGCCCGACGAACCTCAATTATACTTTATTCGTAAGAAGGATTCAGACGTCTAGGAGGTTATCCATGTTAAAAAAATACAAGGAGATTTTTGAGATCAAGGAGGAGTGGATGCTGCCTGTCGGCCGGAGTTGTATTGGCTGTGGGGGCGGTATCCTGACACGAATTGTATTGAAGGCGGTGGGAGGAAACGTTCTGTTTACTGCTGGGTCGTGCGGCACGAACACGACGGGTCATATTCCGATTGGTCCGATGTGCACGATACCTGTTCCTGTGAGTCAGTTGGGTGTTCCTGGTGCTGCGTTGGCAGGCATGGAAGTAGCTGCCCGAGTCAAGGGGATGGAGGACACGCAAATCCTGGGGATTGTTGGTGACGGGGATGCGGCCGATATTGGTTTTGGGACGATTTCGGGTCTTTTTGAGCGGGGGCACAAGGTCATCTGTATCGTGATAGATAATCAGGGGTACTCGGCTACGGGTGGGCAGCGGAGTGGGACGACGGAGCTCAAGGCCTGGACGCGCTCGACACCGGAGGGGAAATCTCGGCCTCCCAAATATATGCCTTTAATTATGCTGGCTCATGATGCGCCCTATGTGGCTACCTGTTCGGTGGGGTATCCTGAAGACATTTTCAAAAAAGTCAGGAAGGCTATGAAGAGGGAGAATCAGCCGGCCTACATTCATTGTTTTACTCCTTGTCCGACCAGTTGGAAGAACGAGCCTTCGATGACGGTGGAGGTGTCTCGTCGGGCGGTGACCTGTGGTGTCTGGCCTCTTTGGGAGTATGAGCGTGGGACTTTTCGTCGTAATCTTGTGCCCAAACGTCAGACGCCGGTAGAGGATTACCTTAGCCTTCAGGGGCGTTTCAAGCATGTTACAGAGGAGGATATTGGAGACATTCGGGACTATATTAAAGAGTTGAACGAGAAGATAGACCGGCTTGTTTATGCCTACTCGAAGGATTTTAAGGGAGCAAGCAGGGCTGCGTAGGGGGGGATCTATGGCTAAAATCACTATGCTGACTCCTTGGCGTGACACATCGCCTTTAACCCAGTTTGCAAAGGAGGAATTTAGGCATCTTCCTGATCTGGCCGTAATTGGGACGGATACCGGTCTTGAAGAGGTGACCAAATATTATCATATTGAGTACCATCTTGGTCCTTTGTTGGACAAGGCTGTTGAGGTTGAGAAGCGGGGCGATTGCGATGCCCTGATTATTGGTTGTTTTGGTGATCCGGGACTTCTGGCCGTGCGTCAGGCGACCTCCATACCCGTTTTGGGAACTGCGGAGGCATCTTTGAGCGTCGCCGCTATGTTGGGGAAAAGGATTGGAGTTGTTATTCCCGAGAAGCAGTTTCTCGAGGTGATTGAGACAATGATCCACTCCTACCAATTCACTGATCGTGTTGTGGCTGTGAGGTCGGCTGAGGAATTTGTCCCTGAGACCATTCAGAGTCAGCCGATGGAATCGGTGGCCAAGATGGCCGACACTTGTTTGCGGGTTATTCGCGAGGACGAGGCGGATGTAGTCATTTTTGGTTGTATTGGTTTTTCGTGGATGGTCCGTCAGGTTCGGGAGAGAATTCTCAAGGAGGGGTTGAGGACACCTGTCATTGAGGCGGGGATTACCGTTTACAATGCGGCGAAGCTGCTTGTTGAATTGGGACTGAACCAAGACCGGCGCAGGCTTGGGGGTTAACCTCAAAAAGAGACCGAGAACAAGAAGTTGATGCCAATCAATAGATAATCTCGGAAGACCGAGGGTATGCAGATCTAAGGGCGATCGGAATAACAATGGATTGGATTTTTAATAGAAGTATTAAAAAGAAAGGATGGTTAAAGTGATGGCCGAGAAAGTTCCTGTTAGGGAAGGGACCTTTATAGAGGCATCAAACGGAGGAGCGCTATTGGGGAATAAATGCAAATCTTGTAGTCAGATATTTTTCCCAAAAGCACAATTTTGCCTGAGTTGTTTTCAGGAGGATGTGGAAGAGATTATTTTAAATCGGCGGGGCAGACTTTACTCTTATGTGATTGCTCATATGCCATCAACGCACTTTGAGCCTCCTTATGCAGCAGGTTACGTTGATCTCCCAGAAGGGGTGAGGGTTTTTGCCCCTTTGAAGATGCTGGAGGGCAGGCCCTTTAAGGTTGGCATGGAGATGGAGGTGGTAATAGAAAAACTTTGGCAAGAGGGAGATAAAGAGGTTATCGGCTATAGGTTTAGACCCGTCTAAATGTTTATTGAGGGTGCGAGTTCTCTTTTGATTATCTAAAGTTTATAGTTTTTTCTCTTATCTAATGCAAAGGGGGATGTTTTTATGAGAGAGGTTGCTGTACTGGGAGTGGGGCAAAGCCAGTTTGGGAAGTTTCCTGAGAGAAGTGCCGCTGAGATGGGCAGAGAAGCTGTTTGGGCAGCTATCAAAGATGCAGGGATTAGTCCTAAAGATATTCAAGTGGCATGTGCATCAAGACTCTACGACGCCTTTGTTACGGCCGAGGATGTGCTCAAGGAAGTCGGGATAACGAGTATCGAGATGGTAAACGTGGAAAACGCCTGTGCTGGGGGCGCGACGGCTGTGAGGGCCATTTGGAAAGATATAGAGAGTGGGCGATATGATATCGGGATAGCTATTGGGGTTGAGTCAATGACAACTAGTCCAGTTGCCCGGAAGGCCATACCACCAGGGAAGAATGATCTGGAAGGACACTTAGGTCTAACGATGCCTGTTGCTTTTGCGCTCATGGCCCGAAGACAGATGGAGGAATGTGGGGCCACGGTGGAAGATTTTGCAAGAGTATCGGTTAAGAACCATCACCATGGATGTTTGAATCCAGTTGCTCAATATCAAAAGGAATTCACCATTGAAGAGGTAATCAATTCCAGAATGATATGCGAGCCCATTACTCTGCTCCAATGTTGCCCCAACACAGATGGCGCTGCAGCAGCGATTCTCTGTTCCATGGACATAGCCAGAAAATATACTACAAATCCGGTTAAAATAATAGGTTCAGCCTTGTTATCGGGGGATTACAGATATCGTCAGAAGGATCTCACGTTTTCTCCACTTTGTTCAAAGACAGCTAAGATGGCATATGAGATGGCAGGATGTGGTCCTGAGGATGTAGATGTAGTAGAACTTCATGATGCCTTTGCCTCGGAGGAGGTTATGCGCTATGAGGAATTGGGCTTTTGTAAGCGAGGTGAGGGCGTTTCGTTAATAAGGTCAGGGGCAACTGAAGTAGGAGGAAGGATTCCTGTAAACCCCAGTGGTGGTCTCCTTTCCTTGGGTCATCCACTGAGCGCGTCAGGTGTTAGAGTAATAGCTGAAATTACCCTGCATTTAAGGGGACAGGCTGGTAAGAGACAAACGCCCAATGCCAAGGTTGGATTAGCCCACATGATGGGAGGATGGGCAGCAGGGCTTGAAGGAGGCCCTTCCTGCGGTATCCATATCCTGGCGCGATGATACCGTGATTCCCTATGCTAAGAAAATAGGGACGGAGAGAGGAGAGATGTTAGAAACAAGTTTCGGTAAGATTTTGGATAAGGCATTTAAAAAGTATAAGAATAATATTGCTTTCAAGATAAAGGGCGAAGAGTTTACATATGGGGAGGTTGAGGTAGCTGTAAACAAATTAGCCAACGGGTTTCTCTCGCTTGGTGTAAGAAAAGGTGACCGAATTGTCATTATGACGACGAATTGTATCGAATATATTTATGCAGATTTTGCTGCGGCAAAGGTGGGGTTGGTCAAGGTACCTTTAAATATTATGTTAGCTAAAAAAGATGTTGATTACCGGATAAAAGATTCAGAGGCTCAAACCATTATTCTGGACGAGTTTTTCTATAACAAGATTGGATTATTTTTCAAGGACTATAATTTTGTTAAGAATATTATATGCATAACGGACAAAGAAGAGATTTTGTCAAAGGGGGTAATAGGCTACCATCAGTTATTGGAGAATTCTCCATCCACTAACCCTAACGTAGAAATAGATCAAGAAGATTTAATTGCATTGATGTATACAGGCGGTACTACTGGGGTGCCGAAAGGAGTGATGTATACCCACAAATCTTATTTGAGTATTATTTATAGTCAATTATTGGAAATGGATATTCAAGAAGACGAGGTGATGCTTCTGACAGCGCCTCTTCCTCACGCGACAGGATTTATGCTCCTTCCATGCCTCTTGAGGGGTGGTAAGGCTATTGTGACCGAAGGATTTGATCTAGAGGAGGTCTTTAAGCTGATTCAAGAAGAAAAGGTTACTTGGACCTTTATGGTTCCTACCATGATATATGCTGTGTTGGACCATCCCAAGAGAAAGGACTACAATCTTAGCAGTCTTAAAACTATTGTTTACGCAGCCGCTCCAATTTCTCCAAGGAGGTTAGAAGAGGCAGTCCAGGAAATGGGTCCTATATTTCTGCAGGGTTATTCGCAAATGGAAGTTGCGACTATAACGGCTTTCTTTACAAAAAAACAGCATATGGAGACTATTGAAAAAAACAAAAAAGAAAGGTTGAAGTCCTGCGGTTTGCCCGCAATTATTTCTCAAGTGAAGATTGTGGACGATGATAATAAAGAAGTGGGGATAAGAGTGATTGGTGAGTTAATTACAAGAGGTCCTCATATGATGAAGGGGTATTGGCGTAAGGAGGAGGAGACAAACAAGACGATTATTGACGGATGGATTCATACTGGTGATCTTGCCTACATGGATGAAGATGGATATATATATCTCGTTGACAGAAAGCACGACTTGATAATTACCGGTGGATTAAATGTTTATTCAGCGGAAGTTGAAACCGTTCTTTCTCAGCATCCAGGAGTTGCAGAGGTTATAGTTATTGGGATTCCTGATGAAAAATGGGGTGAGCTGGTTTTGGGGATAGTGGTTAAGGCTGCCGGAAGAGAAGTGAGCGAATCGGAATTATTGGAATATTGCAGGGACAAATTGTCTGCTTATAAGAGGCCAAAACGTATCGAATTTTACGATTCTATTCCAAGAACAGTTTACGGGAAATTTGACAAAAAATCTATAAGAAAAAAATACTGGGAAGGCCAAGATAGGATGATTTAGTGGATTAGAATAATATAGTTAAGTATGAGCATCGTGGGCATAGAGGGCAATGGAAGTTGTTTTAAAAATTTATAAATGCTGAACCTGTAAAGACGGACTGTTTCACTTTGTGAAGGACTGTATCATTAGGTAAATTAGGATCGCTAGGGGAGCTCATTGGGCTGAGAGTCCTTACCTTTAGGGTAGGGAGACCCTCCGAACCTGTTTGGGTAATTCCAGCGAAGGGAAGCGGAAAACGAAAAGGAAGCCGTAATACCTCCAATGGAATTACGGCTTTTGTTTTATTATTAAGTCATTGATTATTGAGTCATTAGGCCTTTGGTCAAATAGCATAACCGCGCAACAACTCTAATAAGCTAAGAGTCGTGGTGGTTGTCATAGGCAACGCCTTCAAAAGCCTGAAGAGTTTGGAACAAGATTTGTGAAGATTTTAAGAGAGAGTGGGAGACTTCACAATGAAGGAAAAAGTGGCAATTGTATCATGTCCTGACTATAACTATGAACGAGTATTGACAGCTGTGAAGAAATCTATAGATTTGCTCGGAGGACTCCAGCATTTCGTCAAACCCGGAAATCGGATATTAATCAAACCTAATCTTCTTTCAGGAAGACCCCCTGAGAAGGTAGTCACCACTCATCCAACAGTTGTAAAAGCTACTATCAAGTTAGTTAAAGAAGCTGGTGGTATACCTTTTTTGGGAGATAGTCCTGGAGGTGGAAACCTCCTCAAGGTAGCGGAAAAGACAGGCATCAAAGAAGTAGCAGATGAGATGGGTTGTCCTCTAATTGAATTTAACGAAATCTGTGAAGTGGAAGCGTCTGAAAACAGGACTTTCAAAAAACTTGAAGTGGCAAAAATGGCCTTGGAGGCAGATGCTGTGATCAGTCTGCCTAAAGTGAAGACCCATAGCCTAACTTTACTCACTCTCGGCATAAAAAATATGTTCGGATGCGTTCCTGGGATGTTTAGGAAGACCCAATGGCATCTCAGCGCAGGGGCAGATCCAAAGTATTTTGCAGAAATGTTGGTGGAGCTTTACGGAATTATACGACCTGAATTGACCATCGTCGATGGAATTTTAGGCATGGAAGGGAACGGCCCGAATATGGGGAAGCCGTGCCATTTGGGTCTCGTATTCTCCGGTGTAGACTGTGTGGCGCTGGATGCAATAATTACAGAGGTTCTTTGCCTTCCGATAAAAGAAGTGATTACAACAAAAATTGCTATGGAGAAGGGGCTAGGCGTTGGCGATTTGAAGAGAATTGAGGTTCTTGGAGAGAAGATCGAGGATGTGAGAATAAGGGGATTCAAAACTCCAAAAGGGTTCAGTCCGGACTATATATTCGTCAAAGTTTTATCGGGGCTATTCAGCCAATCTATGACGGCACGGCCGGTATGGATTGAGGATAAATGCAGTGCGTGTGGAACATGTGTGGATGCCTGTCCTCCCAAGGCGATCCGGTTAGAGAAAGAGGGAATAAAGATCGATTACAAGAATTGTATCCGCTGTTTTTGTTGCTCAGAAATATGTACTGAAGACGCTATGGACATGGGCCAGGGATTTCTTCTCAAGTTGATTAGTAAGTGGAGATGACCGTTAGGAGGTGAAGATAAAAATATTTTGGGAGTTAGGATCCCTTGAAAAATGGAAAGAAGGTGATTGTATGACGCAGAGGATAAAAGCCTTAAAAGGAATTATCACAAAAGAGATGAAGATGGTTGCAAGAGAAGAAGAGGTCTCTCCAGAATGGCTCCGAGAAAAGATTGTTTCTGGCCGGATCGTAATCCCGGTCAATCGAAACCATCGAGGCGTGAAACCTGTAGGGATTGGAGAAGGGCTTCGGATCAAGGTAAATACAAACCTCGGGACTTCCTCTGACCACGTCGATTTAGAAGAGGAGTTGAAAAAACTTGAAGTTTCGATTCAAGCTGGGACCGATACCGTGATGGACCTGAGCACGGGTGGAGATATTGATGCCATTCGTAAGGAGATCATTCGTCATTCTCCTATCCCCGTTGGGACCGTTCCGATTTATGAAGCAGCTATTAAGGCGGCCAAAAGGAGGAAAGCGCTTGCTAAGATGAGGGTGGAAGATCTCTTCGAAGTCATTGAGCGTCAGGCAGAAGAGGGCGTTGACTTTATTACGGTCCATTGCGGTGTGACTCGGAATGCTATGGAGAGGTTGAAGAAAAGTCGTCGGCTATTGGGAGTAGTCAGTCGGGGAGGGTCTTTCCTCATTGAATGGATGATTTACAATGGTCGAGAAAATCCGCTCTATGAACATTACGACCGGCTCTTAGAAATTTCCAAAAAGTATGATTTAACCTTGAGCTTAGGGGATGGATTAAGACCTGGTTGCCTGACAGATGCCACAGATAGACCTCAAGTTGAGGAGACGATCGTTCTCGGAGAATTGACAGAAAGGGCATGGGCAGAGGGCGTTCAGGTAATGATCGAGGGACCAGGCCATGTCCCTCTGGATCAGATCGAAGCAAACGTCCTTTTGGAAAAGAGATTGTGCAAGGGGGCTCCCTTCTATGTACTCGGGCCATTGGTGACCGATATCGCGTCAGGATATGACCATATCGCTTGTGCCATTGGCGGTGCCATTGCAGGCAAGGCAGGGGCAGATTTCTTGTGCTATGTGACCCCTTCAGAACATCTGAAGCTACCCTCTGTTGAAGATGTGCGGGAAGGTGTGATTGCCACAAGGATTGCAGGTCATGCGGCTGACATTGCAAGAGGAAATAAGATAGCCCTTCAGAGGGATATCGAGATGTCGAAGGCTCGGAAGGCTTTTGACTGGGAGAGACAAATAGAGCTTTCGATTGACCCGGAGAAGGCGAGGCGTTACCACGAGGAAGGAAAATCGGGCGAGAAGGATGTCTGCACCATGTGTGGAGAGTTCTGCGCCATCAAAAGGGTGAAAGACTTCTTTCAAAATTCTTAAAATAATCTGCACGACTATTTAGAAAGAGAAGGTGAAAAGACGTGGTTCGTTATAGGTTCGGAGTTAAGTGCAGAAGTATAGCATTGACTCAATGGGTTAAAGGTGACTGAATAAATATTTTGGAAAAGAATGGTGGCATAACAGCTATTCTTAGCTAAATCGGTTTGCTAAAGAGAAGAACAATTTAAGACAAGGATGATCTTTAAAACGAAACTGACTTACATAATTGCTATTGCCGCCGTTGCAATTTTTATCTTTTTAAGTGGTGGGATAAAATACTCCCATATAACGTGGATGTGTGCCCATGAGATATCTTGCTTCGAAGAGAATATTGCATTTTTTGGTTTTTATTATGAAAGAATTTATGGTGGAAAGTTGACCTTTACTGAAACAAACTTTGGATGGAGGCTTTCCCCTTCTCTTAGAATATTTTCTATAAACAAAATGATAAAATATTAGGTAGTTAAATCAAAGTGTTCCTGAGTTGACAAAATTATCTATTTTATAAGGTGGCAAGTTTGGGTAAAAGACAAAATTTTTCCTTAATGATAAGGCCCCACCACAACTGGAGATTTTAAGATAATTATATAAAGAAAAAGCTTTGATAACCATCTTTCTTTTAGGATATTTCAATTCAATTAATTTGGATTCATAGAAAATTGGTTCCTTAGATTATTAGTTACGAAGCGAACAATTCAGATATCAATGGTGTGAAATCTCTATCGTTTCGCCATCTCCACATGATGGAAGATCAAGATAAGACCAAAAAAAAGCTAATGGATGAACTGGTGGAGTTGCGCCAAAAAATTATTAAATTAGAAGAAACAGAAGCGGAGTTAAAGCGAGCAGAAGAGTTATTAGAAAAGGAGAGGGAGACCTTTTTCCCCGTACTCCATAAAGCTCCTTATGGTGTAGTTCTGATTGATAAGGAGGGAAGTTTCATCTACATCAATCCTTCGTTCACTCATATCACAGGCTATACTCTGGAAGACGTCCTTTCTGGGAGGGATTGGTTTCATGGAGGTAATCCCTTTCCGAAATACAGGCAAGAGATCATCAAGTCATGGGGGAGGGATGTTATCCAACAAGGGATGGATAAAGTCTTCAGCGTGGTTTGTAAAGATGGGGAGATAAAGGAGATAGAATTTAAGCCAACCTTAATGGATGATGGAACAATCATCGTAATTTTCTCTGATATTACTGAGCGAAAGCGGGCGGAGGAAAGGCTTAGGGAATCTGAGGAAAAATATCATCTGGTCGTTGAACACGCCAACCAGGGTATCCTCATCGCCCAGGATGGGATGATCAAGTTTTCAAACCCAAAAATGTTAAAGATCTCAGGCTACTCTCAGGAAGAATTATCCTCTAAGCAGTTTACGCAATTCATCCATCCTGATGACAGACAGACGGTGGTTGAAAACCACTTAAAAAGACTCCAGGGTGTAGAGCTTCCTCATATCTATAACTTTAGAATCTTAGATAAAGAGGGAAACATCAAATGGTTAGAAATTAATGCAGCACTGATTAATTGGGAGGGGAAACCTGCGACTTTAAACTTCCTGACCAATATCACTGAGCGGAAAAGGGCTGAAGAAGAGATGAACCTTCTTCAGGAGCAGTTTCGCCATTCTCAGAAGATGGAGGCCATTGGCAGGTTGGCAGGAGGCATCGCACATGACTTCAACAATCTTCTTACCATCATCAAAGGCTATAGCCAGCTCTCCCTTCATGAACTTAAAGAAGAGAATCCCTTGAAAGGAAACCTTGAGGAAATCAATAGGGCATCAGAAAAGGCCACGGATCTCACCCGTCAGCTTCTGAGCTTCAGCCGCTCCCAGATGATGGAAATGAGGGTCATCGATCTAAATAACATCGTGAGAAATCTCGATAAGATGCTTCGCCGCGTAATTGGTGAGGGGGTCGAACTGATCACCTTTTTAGCTGATGATTTGGGAAGAATTAAGGTCGATCCTGGGCAGATTGAGCAGGTCATTATGAACCTTGTGGTCAATGCCAAGGATGCCATGCCTTCTGGTGGGAAATTGGCTATTGAGACGGCCAATGTGGAATTGGATGAAACCTATGTTTGTAGCCATATTGGGGTAAAGCCAGGTCGTCATGTAATGCTTTTAGTGAGTGATACAGGGATGGGAATGGCTCCGGAAGTCAAAAAGAAGGTCTTTGAGCCTTTCTTTACGACAAAGGAGAAGGACAAAGGGACGGGGTTAGGGTTATCTACCGTCTATGGGATTGTGAAGCAGAGCGGAGGAGACATATGGGTATATAGCGAACCGGGTTACGGCACAACCTTTAAGATCTACTTTCCTCGAGTGGACGAACCTCAGGATATAGTAGAGGTAAAAGAGGAGAGGTTAGAGGAGGGGCTTCCTCATGGGGATGAAACAATTTTGGTGGTGGAGGATGATGAAGAGGTGAGGAAGATAACTGGTCGAATTCTCAGGATGCAGGGGTACAGGGTTTTAGAGGCGTCTAATGGAGGTGATGTGTTCTCTGTTTGCGATCAGCATGATGGACCCATCCATCTTATGGTGACAGATGTGGTGATGCCTAAAATGCACGGTCCTGAATTAGCAAAACGCGTATCATCTTTATATCCAGAGATGAAGGTAATTTATATGTCTGGTTATGTAGAGAAGTTTATATCTCATCATGGTATTTTAGAAAAAGGGATGGAATACATCCAGAAGCCCTTTACAGTAAACGAGTTGGCGAGAAAAGTCAGAGAAGTGCTGGATAAATAGTTTCAGAATGAAGGATGAAGGTCGGTATTTAGTCCCATTAAAAACTGAATGATCTTCTGGTCGCCAGTATCGTTAGATTAATGTTCGGCTAGGAGAGATTCAAGTGTTACGTTTCATGTTGAAATCAAAAATCCATCGGGCAACCGTGACCGATTCTGCTCTCCATTATGAAGGAAGTCTTACCTTGGATGAAACCTTAATGAAGGCTGCAGATATCTTTCCCTTTGAGCATATCCACGTTTACAACATTACCAATGGGCATAGGTTTGAAACATATGCAATGCGGGGAGAAAAAGATTCTGGTATCATTTGTGTAAATGGGGCAGCTGCCCATCTTGCAAAGAAGGAGGACCTCATTATCATTGCTAGTTACAGTCTAATAGAGGATCGTAGAGCAAAGGTCTACCGACCAAAGCTTGTTTTTGTGGATGGTAATAATCGGGTAATCAGGAAGATTGCAAGAAAGAGTTAATTTTTCCTTATTAACTTGTTGAGCAAATGAATTAAAGGGGGCAAATTACGGAAATCCTCTTCGTGACAAGCAAGTCGGTGCTTTTTATATGATTATCATATCTTCATTTTTGATTGATTGCATTTCAATGGGTTAGCTTGGTCCGATCCGAATACCGGGTTAAACTTATTGTAGAAATGTCCTTCGAGGGTAAGGCTTTGGCGATCAGGAGAAAAAAGTGAAGAAGGTTGGAAGATTCCACCTACTCACGGATACTTGTCTTCAAACCCAATTCTCCCATCTTGAACTTGCTGAGCTTGCCATTGCTGGCGGGGCTGATACGATCCAGTTTCGCGAGAAGGGTGGGGAGACAAGGCAAATGATCCGCGTTGCCGAGCAGATGCAGGACTTATGCAAAAGAGCTGGCGTGACCTTTATTATTGATGATCGTGTGGACGTGGCAATCGCTTCTCATGCGGATGGTGTTCATCTGGGGCAGAATGATTTCCCCATCCCCCTTGCCAGAAAACTCCTGGGCGAAGAAGCCATCATCGGTGGGTCAGCAGGTAACATGGAAGAGGCTCGCAAGTGTCTCTTGGAAGGGGCGGACTATATCGGTTTTGGTCCTGTCTACCCCACGCTCTCCAAGGAAGACGCTGGTGCAGCGGGCGGGCTTGGCCTCCTGAAACAAGTCGTGGAGGAGATCCCTCTACCCATCATTGCCATCGGTGGCATCACGAGAGACAATACGCCACTGGTTATCCAAGCAGGGGTACATGGTATTGCCGTGATCTCTGCCGTCTGTTGTCAAAAGGACCCCGCGGAGGCGGCCAAATACCTTCAACGTTTGCTGGAGGGTGATTAATATGCCTGAGAGGGTAAGTGATATCGGGGAGTTTGGGCTCATTCGGAGAATCAGCGATCTCCTGAATAAGGAGGGAATCCGATCTGAACAAGTAACCATTGGCATCGGCGATGATTCGGCCTCCTTCCTCCCACGTCCTGGATATGAACTTTTGGTCACATGTGATTGCCTAGTGGAAGGCCGTCATTATTTGCCTGGAAAAATCAGTCCCCTGGATCTAGGGCGGCGTGCTATGACGATTAATATCAGTGACATTGGGGCCATGGGAGGAAAGCCCCTTTATGCCCTGATCTCACTCGGGTTGAAGCCTGAACTCCTTGTCCAGGATGTGGAAGAGATATACCGCGGATTTCTTCTGGAACTGAGTCCCTTTGGTGCGTCGATTATCGGGGGTAATCTCACCAAATCGGGGAATGGGATGTTCATCGATATTACCTTGATCGGCGAGGTAGAACAGAGAAAGGTAGTGCGCCGTTCTGGGGCAAAACCAGGAGATGCCATTCTGGTCACAGGATATCCAGGCCAGGCGGCCGCCGGGCTTCAACTTTTGCTTGTTTCACCAGATAACTCAAAAATCAAAGGGCATCCGTTAGTCAAAATTTATAACACCCCTTCCCACCAGGCTCAACTGGGAGAGGCGATTGCAAAAGCTGGGTGCGCAACAGCCATGATTGACACGAGCGATGGATTTCTGGGGGATCTGGGGCATATCTGCGAGGAGAGTAATGTAGGGGCTGAATTATTCAAAGAGAAACTGCCTGTGAGCGAGGACCTTCGTAAGGCGGCACAAATACTCCACCGAGACCCGTACGACTTTTTCTTGGGTGAGAGTGATGATTATGAACTGGTGATCACCTGCCGGCCAAGTAATGTGGCACTCCTCCGCTCTGTCATTACTCAGTGCTGTCCTGTTCCATTGACAGAAGTAGGGAAGATTACGGGGGCTCCTCGCGAGATCACTCTGCTACTCCCTGAGGGAGATAGACGTCCAGTCAAACTCTCTGGATGGGACCATTTTCGACTCACAAATGACTCTAAAATTTGAGAACTCCAAAACCTCTCCTCAGGGGTCGAGGGTTTGAATAAAAGTCAGAAGGGAGAAGATTAGAATGTTCGACCAAGACATGGCTCAGAAGGCCGCGGAGAGCTTGAGGCGTGTGCGTGAAAGAAGACCGCTTGTTCACAACATTACGAATTATGTCGTCATGAACTATACCGCTAATGCCCTCCTTGCATGTGGTGCATCTCCGGTCATGGCCCATGCGGCCGAAGAGGTAGAGGAGATGGTCTCTTTGGCGGGGGCATTGGTGCTTAATATTGGTACCTTAAGTCCTCCTTGGATCGAGTCGATGTTAAAGGCTGGGAAACGGGCTAACGCGCTGCATGTCCCGGTGATTCTCGATCCTGTGGGCGCTGGGGCGACCAGTCTACGCACCAATTCTGCCAGGCGGCTAATTGAAGGGTTTTCGATCCAGGTGATTCGAGGGAATGCCTCAGAGATCCTCTCTCTGGCTGGAGAAAAATCGGGGTCTCGCACAAAGGGAGTTGACTCCATCCACACAGTGGATCAGGTCGCTGAGACGGCGATAGTCCTTGCCAAAGAACTCCAGACAACGCTTGCAATCACTGGTGTGGTGGATTTGGTCACCGATGGTGAGCGGATCTGCCGTGTGATGAATGGACATGAGATGATGAGTTATGTCACTGGGACAGGCTGTACCGCCACGGTGATAATAGGTGCCTTCCTCTCAGTTTGTCCTAATCCCTTGGAGGCGGCCACCACAGGTCTGTCCTATTTTGGTTTAGCAGGCGAAAAGGCTGCTGTCAAGGGTTTTGGTCCTGGCAGCTTCCAGATCGCCCTCCTGGATGCCCTTTATGGGATGAATGAAGAAGAACTGAGGATCGGAGCTAAGATAAAGGTTTGAGGACTATTCTCGGCGGTAGAGGCATGGAGGATCAAGTCTTTATATGTCAGCTTTTGCATCAATGGATGGTGTCATCCATAAGTTGCGGCCTGGCAAGGCCGTGTAGGTTGGATTTGGCAAGGAAGACGGTCATGTCTAGAATACCTTAAGTTGTCCCTGATCAACCCGGTTCTTGTCCAAGTACTCAACTTTGTACTTGTAATCACCAAATTCTTTGAAACGGAAACGCAGGGTTCCCTTCGGGGGTATCGAGCTGGTTATAAAGCATTTCTCCGGTTGCATTCTGATCCCTAATGCCGGAAATGCGGCAGCAGAAATCTCCTTGCAATTTTGGCCTTGCCCGAATTCAATCTTCACTGTACTATTTGAGTCATTAATCCACGTGACTTCAGTGAATCTGTCAATTGATAAGATGTGAGTATCCAGCCCTTTATCGAAAATCATGATCATTCGGGAAGTAGGGAACAACCGTGGAATTTTAAAGTTACCAGCTAAAGCCGCGCCCTGAGTTACCAAGAGGAAGCTTAAAACAAACATGCTTGCCATTGTCAAAATTTGTGTCCTTTTCATCTCTTAATACCTCCTATTATATAAATTAATCATATTTCTGGCGATTGCAACCGAAGCAGGCACTTATAAAGATGGCCTATATCTGATATCTGAGGCAAATGATCAATTCTAAGAGCTTAGAGGAAGACATGGATTATGCAGAGTTGAGGAAGTTTAGACCGAACTTCAATTAAACTGATCAAAGAGATCGGTCCCGAAGGTTTTATCCTCCACTCAGGTTGTGACATTCCGATGAATGCAAAATTAGAGAATATCCAGGCCATGGTGGCAGCAGCTACCGGATAACTTTTGCAAAGAGGAGATAAAAGGCGCTAAAGAAGGGGCTTTTTTTCTAATGCGCCTTTTTAATTTGTGGGATGTCACTACGAAGCTAAATACGGATCTCGTTTTATGCCCCCCAGACAAAAACAGCCAACGCCAATAACCCCTGAAGCTCCCAATTGAATTTGAGTTTTCCAACCTCTGCCGGTTTCAAGGCGCGATCGGTTCGTTCCTTTTCCAGGTTGCAAAGAACGTTATTGAATAGGTTGAATTACTCGCGATGGGTCGAGATTCAGGGCAGGCGACCGATGCCTTCAAATTGCTCAAAATGTTTGTCAAAGGCAAAGGCCCCTTTGAGTTTGAGAGACCTCATCATGGAGAAGCTTGTGCAGTCGGTAAAACTGAAATCCTTGTCAGTGTATCGTTTAAAAATATTAAACGCCGCGTCCTCAATAGAAGGGGTAACTGTGACCATTTCAATGAAGCCGCTCTTCTTCAGGTTCTCGCGGAAAAGGACAGCGATATTATGAGAAATCCTCGCCCTGAGGTAATTCATCGTCTCGCAGACAACGAAGTTTGTAGTGACAAACCGTGTCCCCTTTTCCTTTGCATTTCTGTAAAAGGAAGCAGCAGCTTTGTGGTTTTCATCATCTGCATCTGTGAGCGCTATAAATGCCCCCGTGTCTACAAACAACTTCATTGTTTTCTCCCGTAGAGGTAGCGGTCATGCTTTGAAGACGCATCTTTGATGCCTGATCTTGCGATTCCGATTACATCTTCAAGAGGGTCCTTTTGGCGTTCTTCAGTCTGTGGAGCGGCAGCGAGGGACATCTCGATCGCTTCACGGATAATCTGGTTCACGCTCTTCTTCTCCTCGATTGCTCTGTACTTGAGGGCCTTTAAGAGATCTTCGGGAAGCCGTATATTCGTTGCTATCGTTACGGACATAATGAACCTCCATTCAGTGACCTAATAATACCATAGCATCATAGTATCACCGTGTCAAGGTAGATTCCTCACTTCCCCTACCCCAGTTTTTTAAATCACCCCGGGATGAAAAAGGGGTGAAAAAAAAGGCCCTGTACTCATTGAATACAGGGCCTTTAATCATTCGAAAAGGGTGTCTATTTATTTTTTTCTCATGAGGATTTTTTCTTGGGTTTCTCCTTCTTTCCCTTGTGGGCTTCTTTCTCTTCTTTCTTCGCCTTCTTCTCTTTTTTCTCTTTCTCTTTTCCCTTTTCCTTTTCTTTCTCTTTTTCTTCTACCTTTGCTTTCTTTTTGGGGGTGACTTTTTCAAGAACCTCTTTGGCTTTCGTTATCGTCGATTTCTTTTTCTCCTTGGGGAGGGCATAGGTCACCAACTCAACAAGAGAGAGGGGAGCTCCATCTCCCTGCCGCCAACCCAATCGATAAACCCGGGTATAACCTCCTTCCCGGTCTTTAAACTTCGGGGCGATTTCATCAAAGAGCTTCTTTACAATCCCCTCGTTGCGAAGAAGCGCAAAAGCCTGTCTTCTTGCATGGAGCGTGCCTTTCTTTCCGAGGGTGATGATCTTATCTGCCCAACTTCGAAGCTCTTTTCCCTTGGCCAAAGTCGTTTTGATCCGTTCATATTGAAGCAACGAGACCACCATATTACGAAACATCAGCTCCCGGTGCTGAGTGTGGCGACTTAATTTTCTGCCTGCGACACGATGCCTCATTCCTTACTCCTATCCAATGGCTCCCGATTCCATTTCCTCTTCCGATTTCTTGGGAGGCCAATTGTCTAATTTCATTCCCAAACTAAGCCCCATTTCAGTTAAAATATCCTTGATCTCGTTAAGGGATTTTCGGCCAAAGTTCTTGGTGGCCAAAATTTCTGCCTCTGTCTTCTGGACCAGGTCTCCGATCAGCTTGATGTTCGCATGCTTCAGACAGTTGGCAGATCGGACAGAAAGTTCTAATTCGTCCACGCTTCGGAGGAGATTTTCATTAAAGCCCTCTTTTTCTTCTTGATCTTCGGAATAGGGCATCTCCGTCTCTTCCTCTTCCTCAAAGGTAATGAAGATGGAGAGTTGATCTTTCAAAATCTTTGCCGAATGAGCGATAGCTTCCTCTGGATTCAAACTCCCATCGGTCCAGAGCTCCAGGGTCAACTTATCATAATCGGTGATCTGTCCCACCCGGGCATTGGTCACGGTGTAGTTCACCTTTTTGATCGGAGAAAAGATGGCATCCATGGGAATGGTCCCGATCGGTTGGCTCTCCTCCTTGTTTCGCTCTGCAGGGACATAACCCCGGCCCATCTTCACCACCATTTCCATGGAGAGTTTGCCATCTCTGGAAAGCGTGGCAATGTAATGGTCCGGGTTAAGGATTTCCACCGCATCACCCGCGAGGATATCCCCGGCCTTCAAGACTTTGGGGCCTTCTGTCTTCACCCGAATCGTTTTCGGACCTTCGGTATGAAGTTTTAACCTGACCTCTTTAAGATTGAGGATGATCTCGGTCATATCCTCTTTGGTCCCGGGGATCGTCGAAAATTCATGGAGCACCCCGTCAATTTTAACGGATGCGATGGCTGCCCCTTGCAAGGAAGAGAGTAGGATTCGTCGAAGAGAGTTTCCAATCGTAATGCCGAAGCCTCTTTCAA
>Ga0214473_10000293_pt1 | contig 69755 bp, 71 predicted proteins | sample RVTome_7_FD_203509 | JGI IMG/M metagenome (GOLD analysis project Ga0214473, IMG submission 203509) | Soil microbial communities from uranium-contaminated site in the Upper Colorado River Basin, Wyoming, United States - RVT98D197 | ecosystem: Environmental > Terrestrial > Soil > Contaminated >...
AGATACAAGTTCCAAATATTCGGTAACTCGCAAGAAGGTATAATACGCTCATGGAATACTATCCGATTCTACTCTGTGGAATGGTGTTAGGTGGGGTACCACCTGCCTATTCTTTGAGCATACACAGGAGAGTACACATGAGCATACAAGGTAGCTAACAGTCGCCAAAGTTGTGAGTATACCTATGAGTATACTCACTAGATCAATCCAGCAATGTTAATAGAAGAACTAGTCAACAACTGATAGAAGCTTACTAGAACAATGCTTATATGTTGAAGAAGCAAGGAATTTCTCAGCATAATCATTAGTAGCAAAGACAATATGCACTTCTCCAGTACAATCATCATTTGGAAAGTGAGAGAATAACACATGGGCTGGCGCGGCACTTCCTATAATATTCGCAAGTTCCTGAGCGAATTTTATCCTACTATCTTTCATATCGTATACCGCTACAACACGTCCCTGATTGATGACATCAGTATGCTTCTCAATGAGTTGCATTCGGGCAGACTTGTTGGCATATTCGCTGTCTTCTTGGGAGTAGGGTGGTAGAGCTGTCTTGTACTTGTTTACACGTCGATATGTTTGCTCACTAACAATGGACTGTTGGAGAGAAACAAGTTCCTCATCAGAGAGAACTTGTACTAACTTGTTGGTTGAGATGGTTGCCATAAGCGACTGGATATGATTAGTAAGAAATGGTTGTATGTTTTGTTGGATTATAAGTGGTATTATCAGCTTGTTATTAGGATAGTATGCTCATCATTGCCTATGCAGATATAAGATCCAAATATTTGGTGAGTTGGAAGAATGTATAATACTCTGCCGAGTTTGTATACGATTCTACAATGTGGAATGCAGTGACGTGGTGGACCGGGCACCTATTCTTTGAGCATACAAGGGAGCTATTCCACCTTGTAACCAACTAGTATACATTCCTAAGAGCATATAATGTGCATCTCTTCTCCTTGTTGATAGGCACCAAGCGTCCTGGTTCTGTCAAGATGCTTTCCATTCATTGTAGCTTGTTTGTAGACAAGACCCTGTCTTGCGCTGATGTGTTGTAGGAGGTTGCCAACTACCAGAGTTGGTTTGGCTTTGATGTATAGAGTGTAGTCCTGGAAGGGAGCAGACGAGAAGGTAGCATGAATGAGGATGACACCAGCCATGTTGTTAGTAGTAGTGGTAGGTTGGTATGTAACATGTACACTTAAGCGTGTAGAATCAGTTGGAGGTATCTGCTAATATTAGCATAATTCTGGAGTTGTAATAAATGGAATATTCATGGTTTTGTTGAGGATAGGTAGTATGCCAACTGACTCCTTTGTGGTGTTAGTAGGATACAATATTACCGAATACAACCAACATCACTTAACCAGCAGTAGGAATGGCCCTTATTACCAAGGAATGCAGTGTGCAGTATGTTGTACTGCCGCCTAGAACGAGTGTTTGCTACCAAACTACAACAACTGTGATTTCTACTCAAGTATATGTTCAGCCTCATTCTCGACGATTGGTGAGGAAGCATAGAGCGTATGCTTCACAAGATCCAGTTCCTGCTGAAGCATTGTTGCTCCTATTCCTCTGCTGTTTTATCCTAGTTGGTTCTTTCCTCTTCTCGTTAGCTATTTTTGGATTGGAGATAACTTGCGCTCTACTGATTCTTACACCGGTTCTTGTGCTGCTTCTACTAATAGGTTATTGTTTCTATTCATGCTGTTCTCAATAGACATACTCAATACGCATACTAATTAGGCGTATTGTTCAAAGTAGTGTGTTGTTTTGAACGCAACGAATATAGAGAAAGTATCAACTGACTTGTATAGTCTAGGTATGTAGTGGGTAGATAACCACCTACTAACCGACAAGTAACCACCAACTAACAGGAAGATATGGCTTACAAGATCAACGCTGAGGAAGACGAAGCTGGTGCGCAGCGTATTATACGTGCTCTGTGTGAAAAGAATGGATACAACCTCCATTGTAAGAAGAATATGTGTAAGATACGCGTAGCTGTTGTGGAAGCTTGTTCCAACCAACAAGGCCCTATCACACCAGAAACCTATGAAGAGTGGAAGATTGAGGGTCCTTCCCGCAAGATGGACTCTGATAACACAGAATACATGGGTTGTTCTGCCAGTATTCTTCAACACTGGTTCTTAGCTAGGAATGTTCATAATGGTAATGTTCTACGCCTTGGAGAGACAGATAAGAAAGCGTTTCTCATGGAACAACAAGCGGCTGCCAAGAAGATGGTGATGGATACTTCTCTGGCTTCTACATCACCAACTTCTCCAGTTCCACCATTTTTGTTTGTGTCTTCTTATGTACCAGCCTCACAGTTAGAAATGGTGCTATCCACTCCAACCAGGGTAGTAGCACATAACAAGCCACGCTGGGTGAAGGGAGGACACAGGAGTGTACGCCACATGAGATTCTATGTTGATCACACTACAAAACGCCACAAAGCTGAGATTTCTTCTACCTGGAGGAAGAGGGAGAACCAGATTCTAATAAGGAGGAAGTTGTTTGTGGAGTGTATGCTCCAAGTTACTACTGCCCAGGCTGCGATATCAGTAGCCAAGGATACGCTAGGTGTTGCAGAACGTGCACTTGGAGCTGTTGGAGTGGGTGTGAGGAGGTTGTATGCTTCTAAGGGGAAGTGGTAGTTGTAGGTTGGTGATTGGTTCTGTTCTATGAATGAAAGTGTTGTGTGGCACTTTCATACTTAAACATGCAGGCTAGCAACAGACCAACCAAGCCAGCTAGTAAGCGCACTGGCCTTGTTGTAACATTGGTTATAATAATCATAGTTGCTGTTATACTAGCTGTTCTAGTGGGATATTTGTTCCTAAGACCCACTCCAAAGGCAGCTACTACAACAACGGCATCTTTGGGACAGTCATGCACCTCTACACCTTGCGCAGTTGGCTTATCCTGTGAATTGGGAGTGTGTAAGTTGCAACTAAACAGTCCTTGTGAGAATTCTGGTGTTAATTGTCCAAATGGTACTATTTGTGTTACAACATATGGCTCAGCACAGTGTAAGAGTAATACTCTAGGTAAATGCAAGGTAGATACCGATTGCGCTGCTGGAGGAAGTTCTGGGAACAAATGCACTAGTTTTGGTCAATGTTGGCCACCAACCACTTGTACAACTAATAGTGATTGTTTTAGTATTAATGGACCAGCATTTGGGTGTGTTTCTGGCACTTGTATGCTATTAGGGCCAAAGAATATTGGCTCAACATGCAATCCATTAGCAGGAGAAGGTTGTTATCCGCCAGGTACTTGTATTAACAACAAGTGTGTCTTACCGGCTGGTTCTGGTACATGCACAGTGGATTCTGATTGTGCTCCGCAGAGTCTTTGTGAATCTGGGACGTGTGTTGGTTATGTGGGTGCAGATTGTACCAGTAATTCGCAGTGTAGTGCACCAAATACATGCATAAGTAATGTGTGTAGACCACCAAGTACATGTTTCTTACTGAGTGATTGCGGATTGACTACTGCTGGTATACCAGTTGGATGTTCTGGAGGATTTTGTGCCACTTTCTGGCCTTGATTGTGATATTATACAAATCCTATTATTAACATCAATCCTTATAATAGGATTGATGTATACATCAGAGGGATTGGTACACTCTAACCAGACACTCAACTACGTCATCTAAGAATACTATACATTCTTGTGTATTAGGAGGTGTCTTTCTACTAACACTATCCCATATTAATGGTTCTGAACACAAACAACCAAGTTTGAGAATGAATAGTGTAACATCTTGTACTGTTTTGTGTTGTATGAATGGGTGCCATTGTATTGGTATGCGCATGGTTGGAAGAATAGTAACAAACTGCACTACTTCTTCTTCCAAATTATTAGCAAATTGTCTGCACTCCTCTCCAAGCCAGTACAAGAATGATCTGCGCAATTTGACACTGATTTCTATACAATTTACATGTGTTCTTCTGGCATACAACATTGCTAGATTCTTGGTGTAGACATGCATCCAATCAGGACTTCCATTCTGTGTGTCTCCCATTCTCATTACTATGTAATTCTTAATTCTCTTCTCGCCATTTGGAAGCAATTCGTCTCCATGATTTGTATTGGAACACCATCGCACTCTCACTCTACTATTCTCCTCAAAGAATACGAAATACTCTTCTAATGTGTTATCTAGACCAATTACTGTTATAGTTCGTAGCCCAATTGGTAGCGGAATAACATCCAAGCCATTCAACAGCTCCAACTCAGTAACATCTGCTGGTAGACCAAGCAAGGAAGCGCTCGTTAGTTGCATGTTTTGTGAGTTTTGTATAGTATTGTATGAGTATTATTAGGTGAACAGTAATGTAGTCAGAATCTCTGTTCCTTCTAGTATTAAATCCAGTATAGCATATCTACCATCAAACAGTCGTCTGCTGGCTTTTGTCTTTGTATCTAGAGAGTTATTCTTAATCCAAATACTTCTAATATCCGAAGTATACACTAGCACCGCCTTTTCAATTTGTCTTTGTCCTATTCTAGCTGCTACTCTAACGTGTTTGAATGTTGTAGTTTTCTCATTATAAGTAGTGTCATGGAATGAACAGGCTAGCATGAGACACATTATTGCTATAGTATCCGAAGCAAATACACATACATTGGTACAATAGGTAGTTCTTAGCAAAACTCTGCCAGCATCTGCAGTTACTATGTTGTATCCTGCTAGAAGTGTTTCCAGAATATCGTAGCTTGTACTTGCATACAAATTAGGACCATACAATACAAGTACAGTCTCCATATACTCACATGCTTCTGCAGTAGTGGTAATGACATCGGTATTGTCTGAATATCCTTCAATTCCTAATCTAGCCAAATAGAGACAGGTATCCATGTACTTCTCCATGTTGACATCACTAACACCCTTAATAGAAGACAAAACAGTGTTGAATATGTACCAACCAAGGGCTACTACTCTACCCCACACATTATCTACACTATTCTTATAATGTTCCATTAACCACAAGTGTAGGTTGCTTCTTATTAGCGGAGATAGGCTAGTAATGATGAGATTCCTTTCTACTCTGCTAAGAAGTATCTCTTCGCAGCTAGATTCTTCTACTTCTTCTGCAAATAAGCATCCAGTGCTCAACATGTCTCTAACGTCATCAAAGAAGGAGTTATTAAGGGCTTGTACCGGTGTAATTCTTTGTTTTGGATTCATTACTAGCAAATTCCAAACTACTTCATCTCCTCCAGTAGGTGTATTGGTATTGTCCTTCAGAACAGGTCTTGGTTTGACAGGATATTGTGGAAATGTTGGATAATATTCTTTTAGCTTACTCACGCCAGGCCATGTCTCCTCAGTAGGTGTACCAAATTGGAATATCAATCGGAGGATTTGGTCTATTTCGCTGCCTCCTTCTGCCAACTTGCTACCAGTCATTACTTCGTATAATATACATCCTAGTGCCCAGCTATCTCCTTCAACAGTATAATTTCCTCCTAACAAGAGTTCAGGAGGTCTGTAGTGAATAGTGAAGACTAGGAGGTTGGCACCATAGTTGCTCTTCTCTACACAACGTGCCATTGAAGCCAGACCAAAGTCGCTTATTATGTATTGAGTGCATGTATTCTTATTGCTTGTATTAGGACTCCTTGTAGTAATAAGTACATTCTCTGGCTTCAAATCTCCATGTAGTACATCTTTGCTATGAAGATAGGCAACACCTCTCAGTAGTTGAGCACAAATTAGCTTCTTCTCTCTGAGAGTTATTGTGTCAGCATCCAATTTGTCGCGTAGTGAACCATCATTGGCTAATGGCAGCACCAAGCACATGTGGTTGGTATAGATGAATGCATCCAATATCTTCATTACATTGGGATGACGCAGAGTAGACATGGATGCTATTTCTGTAAGTAGATCGCTATTAATCCCTCTAGCATGTTCATAATCGTTCTCTACAATCTTCACAGCTACATTCTCGCTGGTATACATACCATTTGTATTGTATTCATACACTTCACCATACGTTCCTCTACCAAGTTGTTTGCCTCTGTTTTGTGGTTGAAACCATGTTATTACTCTTCCAGATACAATTCCAGTAGGTAACCCACTTCTTCTGGCAGAGGTGAGGGCTTCTAGTCTATGCATGTTATTTGTGTAGTAGGTGTAGTAGCTGTAGTAGCTGTATTTAGTAGGTGTGTTTAGTAGGTATTAGTAGTTCGTACCAAACATATAACAACACTCCCAATATAAGAGTGTTGATTTGGCATATTGAAGGCATCTACTATTCTAATAATAGTAACAATCAATGATAATTACACTTCACAACTCCCTCATCCTCAGACAGGTAGAGAGCATGTAATTTGGGCACTTCTTCCACTATTGTCAAGACATCATCCTTGATTCTGAGCATATACAGTCGATGTCTCTTTCCACAATAAAACACTGCATGTCCCATTTGCTCCATAGTAGGTTTGCCACACAACTTGACGAGTGTTTTGTAGTTGTTTGTAATAATAGTTTCTGTGAATAGTCTCAGTGTTGTATATGGGAGAATCTTCATACACGTTGGTGTCTCATACAACTCATCATCTCTTCTCAGAATGACACCATGAAGCACTCTTCGTAGATTTCTATCTGCAGACGCTATGCTAGCTCCAGATCGCAAGAATGAGAGGCAAGTATCATAAGCAACATCTGTGAACATTGTATACTTCCTAGCTTGGTGTTGTACACTGTCTTCACAGATTGGTCTGTGAATATCGTAGTGTTGTTCATAACACGTCTTGGTGCAATACCATGCATTTTGACAGGTAGGACATTTGTAATGAGCATTCTTGTTACAATGCATAATATTATGACACAACATTGGTACATTGCTAATATGTGATTGTATTAGGGTGGCGGTTGGCTTCTTGGCCATTTCTATATGCTAGTTTGTGTGTAATAGTTTGTATATGACACTGCTAATACACAAAGAATCATACTGACACCTCTATATAATATCGGTAATAATATCAAACATCATGGAGGACAAGTGCAAACAATGTGGCAAGACAAGTATTAGATTATTCAAGTGTTCTGGATGCATGTTGGCTAGATACTGCTCACAAGAATGTCAGAAGAATGATTGGGTGTCAAAACACAAACAAGAATGTCAACAACATCAAGACAATCAGAGTGTAGGAGATATAATATCTGAGGAAGAGGTTGCCGTTAAGATCAAGAGTTATCTTGGTAAGAATTGGTTGAAGAATCCTACGTTCACTGCGTGTTTGATAGGTGTCTTCCAGTTAATTGCTAATACCAAGGGCATATTCTCTCTTACAGTGGATCACAGAGAATTAGATGGCTTGTTGGTTGGTGGAGATTGTCCTTATTACTACTCATTTTCTATTAGTAAGCAGCGCAGTGTGGCACTAGGACAGTATCAGGATATGCTACTAACAAGACAAGATGGTGAGATGCAGATTTGGATATGTTCTACCAAGAAGAGGAATGTTAACATAACTACAGGGTTGACAGAAGGAATAACACTTGTCACTGGGTTTGGTATTAAGATGAAGATTCCTCCATTATCAGCATTAGCAACACTATCAACACAGTATAGTATGTGGTTAGATCGCATCAAAACTACTCCGCAAGAAGCAGTGAGGATGTTTAGAGAAGGCAATTGTAGGTTGTATCCTGCAGAAGAAGGATTACGAGTGATTGGTGGGAAGATGAGATTACATTAGTATTGGTATGGTAATAGCAAGCTTCATACCAATATGTTTGGTATGAAGTCTCGACGAATTGTAGTGGGTTTGTTGGCCGTTGGGTATGCTTACGGGGTACCCCTCCTTAGCTGCACAAATCATAGAACATACCCGATTACTGCTTATCCTATATAATTTAGCACAAACCTATGGATACTTCAGGCCTTTGTCCACCAGGAAAAAGAGCGATTAGGTGGAGTAGCGAACTGGGCACTTATATTGATAATTGCGTAATTGGCGAGTAGTTATTAGATTAGTTACTGATGAGTTGACATAGGAAGACACCATACATTATTCTATGTCGCCCCGAGACTTTGGTGCAGCAGTATAGAGACCCCAAACCTCGGGGCGACATAGAATAATGTATGGTGTCTTCATACATTCTGGTTAATTGCAAGTATGATGGATGCGAACTTTGACACACATTATATGTGTGTCACTATACATATATTACAAATTAGTCTACACAATTTAATACATTCCATACATTTCCTTCTTCTAGTGCTTCCAACTTGAAGTCTCCAGTCTCTACATCCACTCCATCTATTCTTCTCCTACTTCTATCAAGTCTTTTAAGAGTGGCTCCACTCCAATCAGAAAAGATAACACTTAATCTTCTTGCCTTTGCATTAGCATCCTGTTTAGTAGCAGCTGACCGAGTTACACCCATTCTATTCTCAAGATCATTACTCAATACTATTCTTTCTAGTGTACTACGAAGAATTACACATGAAGTACCAGTATTTTCTACTCCAAGTCTAGTACACAAGTCTCTAATTACACTCAATCTGTCTAGGGAGACAGATGCGAATATGGACTCTGCACCCATGTTATGGTCAGAGTATTGTTCTACCATCCTACCTCTCGTCATCTTTTCAGCTCTAAGCGAGTTCAACCAGGATTTCTTCTTCTTATTAGGCCAGTATTCATCGTATAACTTCTCTGCGAGCGGTGCTGGGATAATAACATGATGAAAGCACCACACATTTGCTTGACATCGCTGCATTCTTGTGGCGGTTCCATTCCTAACTAGACTCATAAGTCTCCTACCTACCATATCGTCCAGTACAGGAGTAATTTCTGCGTAAGACATGGTAGTATCTCCTTCTACTAGTCTCATATCATTCTCAGCAAGTGGTGGTAACAATTGCAAGGTATTTACATCTTCTTGGATGGACTCATCAAGCTTAGGACCAATAACAAACCCAGAAAACTTTAGGTACCATTCTAGTATACTGCGGAAACATCTCTTACCAAGAATGTCTTCCAACATGTTCAACACCGTTGTACGAAACACAGCAGGATGGATATTAGCAATCTTCTTAATATGACAATCCGATTCCTTAGCACTGTCTTCTGCTTGTTTCCCATGATTTCTGAGGAACTGTTCAATATTCTTGATAGTATCTGGCTCGTATAATTTGGAATGATAAGCTGTTGTACACATGTGCATGTACACTGTTCCACTGATTGGATGTCTTACTCTACCAAACGCTTGTACACAGTCTCTTGGTTTACAAGAATATGGAGAAACATACGCACAAACATGGTGGAAGTGGTTTGCAACATTGAATGAGACACCAAGCGTAATAGCGGGAGTTACAATTACAATATCATACTTGATCCATTCTATATCTACGTCTCCTATTGCTACACCATCGTGAATGAATAGTATCTTATTTCTTCCTACTATCTTTGCCAATTTGCGCAACAATTCCCCTGCTTTCTCTTTGCTTGCCATCCAGATGAATAGTCGTCTCTTATTCTTAGCTAGATTACTCATTGATTCGCAGAAGATGTCGAATGTTTCTAGTTCCAATACTTGTCTCTCCCCATGTTTGAATGTATTGTCTACAACAACAGGTTGTCGTCCAATTATGTTGTGAACAAAGTCAACACTTCTCTGAGAGATATGTGCGTCTAATCCAAGCATGTATTCACAATTCTTCACCAACAATATCAACTTGTTCCATGTTTCTGTCTTCCTAACAGGATCCATGGTAGTATCATTGGAGATTTGGTGTAGAATACTCTCCATCTCATCCATAATAAGTATGCATTTGTCCTCTTCAAATCTTCTAAGAGACTCTACCTGTATTATGAAGATACCATTGCCACCTAATTTGCCATCTTCTTGTGAATATATCCTAACATTGAGTCCCATACTCCTCAACCGTTCAGCCAATGATTCTGCGAATTTTGTTCTAACAGTTGGGATTACAACTCTGTTCCAACCAAAGCGTAATAACAGCTGGATAAGAAGAGCAGTCTTGCCAGTGTCTAGCGCGCTTCTTAGCAGCAGATACTTGTTAATAATAAGTAGTTGTATGCATCTTTCGAGGAAATTGGTGAGGTTAGGTTCCCTAATTCGCAACTCAAATGGTCTAGGAAATGGCATAATCGTCTTTACTTCTGCTTGGTATATTCTCTCTTTCTTATTACATCTCTTCCTGGTATCTTCTAAACTTACTCTTCCTAATAACACCTGTTTGTTGTCTTTCTCTGTTGCCCTAAAACACGAGTAGTAAGCCATTCCTTCCCATTGACGTACCTTTGCGTGATCCCTATCATGTACTCTCTTACATTGGTCACAAAATCCAGATCTGATACGCTCAAGACGAATCCCATAGTCATCCTCTTCCTTAGCTTCAAAGTCTTTGAATTCTTCTGCAAATTCTAGCAGTGACTTGACCTCCAATTGTTGTACTTCTTTGATAGCACGTTTTATTCTTGTTGGGAAGTTAATCATTTGTCCCATCTCAATGGCCTCTGGAACATTGAATAGAGACTCTCCCAGTTCATTAAGCTGTGCAATTCTAAAGAATTCATCCTTATCTTCTCTCCTCCACATGCAAACTAGTAATTCATGAAGTTCCAAGTCTTTTACGGGCCTCATAGGAGTAGGTTTGCCTTGCTTCAGAGCATTTGGCATCCTAAACATGGTCTTATTTACAATACTCTTGTCCAGAAAGATGGATATGTTCGTACCCTTGAACTCCTCACTCTTGCTCATTTCGTACTCTAGTAACGCGTAGAACCTAGCAAGATCTATTTCTCTCTGCGGTTCTCTATCTTGGAATACGAAATTCTTGGTAATAAAGTGCAATGAGACTTTCTCTGGATATGTACCATCCAACCATCTTACCAGAGGATTTCCATATGTTTCTTTCTTGTAGTATAATCTAATTGTCCTAAGAATACACGCTTCAAACTTCTGCATGAGTTGTTCCACTGTCCAGCCATATTTCTTGAATTCTTCTAGCTTCCAACCATCCAAATCACTATCTCCGCGAGCACGGCGGTAATGTCTCAAGAATTCATGCATGAATAGTAGTTTGTTACGGTTATATGCTCGCAAGAAGCCAGCATAATCTCCCTGCCCCCACTCCACAAACTTATGTTCACCATTTTCCAACACACAACACAAAGTTTTGGTTGTAGTGCGATGTGAATCGTCAGGCTTGGCCACTACCTTCTTCTTAAGGTCTGCTTCCAATTGATACGCGCTGTTGTACATATCCCGGTCAAGAGAAGGTGTATAATAGCGTACCAATACTAATTGAGAAGCTGACCTTCACACTGTTATTGGTGGTTGACTTGCAAGAGTTAGCCAAACTTCTGTCTCTTTACAGGTCTGCGTAACTATCCTTAGCTCGGTTCAGGGTACCATGAGTCATAAGGTTGTGACAGTCCACGCATCGTAATCACAAGAATAAAGACGATGTCTACCAGTAAGGCCGACACAACTTCACAGAAGAAGTATACACATCAAAGAGATCCTATTAAGGAAAGAATCTACAACCAAATTGGTTATTATCGTAGGAAAAGGGAAGATGGGAAGGATTGGATACCAAAAGAGACAAGCATATTATTTGTATTCTGCAAAGAACATGGATTGGATCCTATTCAATTAATAGAAGGCAAACAGACAATTTCTTGCATGCCGAAGACAAGAGTTGATAATACGCAAGAATTACACGAAGTAGAAGCGCAAATCAAACAGTACAGACGAAAATGGCTAGCATTCCAAACAAAACCATGGCTACCCAAAGAGAATAGTAATCTGCACAAATGGTGTCAAGAACATAATATTGATCCAGCAGAGTTAATTGAATCCAACCAACCAATTATGGAGTTTCTTCTTAGCATATAATAACAGCTATCAATAACAATCTTAATAGATTGTTATTACAACTATTATGTGCTAGAGTTGACTGGATAAGTGTAGGTGTATCACACTATTAAATATTACAATGTGTGACTTAGAAATGAAGAGATTACGTGACGCAGTATCCTATTATAGGAAATTGCGCAAAGAAGGCAAGAATTGGATTCCAAAACCAAATGCAAAGTTGTGCATATATTGCGCAGCACATGGTGTTGATCCTGTTACAGTGATAGAAGGCAAACAGTCCTTACCATTAATTACAACATCAACAATACTTCTCAATCCACAACAAGAACGATTCCAAGCACAACTACACCATGCTAGAAGCAAGAAGAAACTAATACTTGAATCTCGTCCGTGGTTACCTACCAAAGGAAGTGAATTCAGGATTTGGTGTGAAGAGCATAGCATAGACATTGAGGAATTGATAGACAGTGGCAAGGACATTACAGACATAATATAAGCATAATACAACACAAATAACAATCCTATTATCAGGATTGTTACTATTCATGGTATGATATTCTACACAGAGCAACCATTACCTAAAATGGCGGACACAAACAAAAGTGAGACTCTTTGTAGTTGTCTGCCAGCATGGATGCGGACAACATTGCGATATCCTGCAATAAGGATTCTACCAGTTGTTTGTAATATTTGTGCTTATTATTTTGAAGCTACAGATTCCACGATTGGAAGCTATTGTGTGTCCCAATGTCACGAACGTCCTACTCGTATGCATATCATCAATGTTATTACATGTAAGAATTGTTGGCCAATTGTGGACAAAATGATACTTTCTGACAGAGGAAAGCAATATTTTTGGATTGGAGGAGCTACAAACTCAACTAAATCCATAGATGAAGAATCACAGGATTTCGTCAAGATGGCATCGATGTTCTATGGCAACAATACTGGTCGTGTGTGCCACTCCAAGAACTGCAACACTGATGAGCACCAAAACACACCAAGATTCAAGATATGCAGTGGTTGTAAGAAGGCAAGTTACTGTTCAGTAGAATGCCAAAGAGAAGATTGGAAAGCGAGGCACAAAACATTCTGCAAGTTGAATCAAGGACAAGAAGTTCCCAAAGAAGAATTGGATTCTGTTAAGGGAGAGTTCTTAAGAAGGAAGGATGGGAATACTAAGAACAGCTTAGAAGATGATTTAGATGATGAGAAAGAACCGTGTTCTTGCTTTGGAGATGTTGAAATGCATCAATACAAGGCATTCCGTGCCGATCATTGCTCCAATCTTGGTTGTTTCAAGGCAACTCGCGGACCAATGGATCTAAGAATGCATGCATTCACATGCACTAAGAAATTGGTACCAATGCACATCATTCCAGAGATATATTGCTCAGAGAAATGTCTTAGGAAGGCCTATGAGAGAGAAGGAGTCAAATAATATGATCTACTTCGTTCTAGAGCAGCTACTAAACATAAGGAATGTCTGTCACAATAACTAAGAAGACCTTGACAATTGGGCATAGTTGTGAGACACTCACTACACAATTTGAGGTGGAGAGGTATGTAGTTGAAGGAGATGAGCTAGCATTTGAAGCAACACTCAAACTTGATAAGAAGATTGTTGTCAGGCTTGTCCTAGAGTGGCAGAGGAATGCAGCTGGTCAATTCAATCTCTTTGTGCGCAGCTTCGATAATTACGCATCGAGCAGATCATCGGGAGTAAAGGAACGCTTCACAGACACACAAATCGAATCACTACGTGGTATTGGACACCGTATGTTCTGTCTGCTGCTTGATATTGTAACCCAAGATGAGAATGTCCAGAGTGGAAATGATACGTTAGTACGCCTAGTTGCAGAGTCACAATCAGAAAATTCGACTGTAGAAGACGATAAGGTTCTTGCTCGTTACTATGAGACATTCGGCTTCCAACACTATGATAATCCTGACGTAGATGAAGGCATACCAATGCGAGCAACTGTGAAGCAACTACGAATGGGTTGCGAGAGGAGATTAGCCAAAGAATAGGTGTTACTAGATGATTACATATTACATCAGAGTCTATAAGGCTCTGATGAAGTGTCTCATACAAGTATCTCATACAAATGTCTAGTATAACATAGTAAGCATAGCTCCAACCCACTCTATCATTCTATGATACCTAACATACACTTCAGTAGTCTTGGGCTCACTATTTCTTGCATCTGATGTACTGTCTGTTCTGTAGAGTGCATGCTGGGCAAAGAACCAGAGAGTAGCTAGCTTATTGTAGGCATCTAGAGTCAGTGTATCTTCGCCATCATACCTCTTGAAGTACTCCATGTTCTTAATGTCCTCCATATTGAGTTCTAGGCTGGCTAATACGCTCTCAAGCATTCCTAATAAGAGTTGCTTACTCTTCTTCTCATTGTAGAGTCTGTCTTTCTCCATACAACTCTCATTCATAGTTAGTACTAGCCTCAAGTGTCTCCAACTTAGTATTGCGAGACCTTCATCCATGTAGTTCTCCACTACTTCTTGAGTTGTGAGTTCCGATGCCTTCTCTACACCCTTCTCTGGACCTTTCTTGGTAAGGAATACATACTTTTGTACTATTACTGCACCTCCAAGCTCCTTAGAATGAGCTGGAACGAGATGATGAGTAGTCCATTGTATCCAGACACTTCTCTTAGTGGTATCATTAATAACAGAGGTGACCTTCCACTCACCATCCCTAAATCCGAACCACTGAGGCTCTTGTCGAGCATTAAGGTATGTTAATAGCATCTCCGAAGTGAGTTCATCAATACAGGGCTTACTAGGACCTCCTTCATCATATCTATGTTCTACAGGAGGATATTCTACATTGCTAAGAACTTCATTGAGACTCTGGTGTCCTACTTGTCCATATAATGGTGCATTGAGCCAGAGATTCATCTGTTGATGTTCTACCAGAGTGAGATATGCTTCGGGTCTATGCTCACTCTCTGCAGCAACAACTACATCTCTTATACTATCAGCTAGGCTACGAAGTATGCCATTGGTAGTGTCTACTGCATAGTTAGGATCAGCTTCCATACATTGTGTTCTATGTCCTAGTATGTCGTAGAGTGAGAGCCTGTCTATGGCTAGAACATACTGTCCAGGCTGTAGAGATCTAGTTAGATCTCTCCATTCTGTCCAAAGTTCGACGTACGCATCAAGGATGCGTTGCCTAATATATGGCCAGGTAAGAGTGTGGTACAAAGCAAGGCTTGTCGTGTCACCCATCTCCAAGATAACGCCCTGCCAACGCATGCGAATGCTTAATGTTGAAGACCACTTGCTCTCCATTCTTGATACTGCATTGGGAGTGAGATATACTCCCATCTTCATCCACACATCCTCTTCTTCACTCCCTCGAGCTGGAGCCGGAACAGCCCTAGCACGTCTCCATCTCCTATCCAACATATTAGACACTTCCATAATAGAGATAGCACTGTCGCATAGTTGCAATATCCCAGCCTTACTCGTCTCCTTGAATGCCCTACTAAGTCTCTGTAGTTTGGGAGCTATGCTAGGTACGCTCATACCAAGATATCTCTTCACATCTGGAGGTAGTAGAGCTAGATTCATCCTTGGTGGAGACTTGGATTTGCTACTTGGCTTGCGTAGTGGAGACCTTCTAGGAGAGACTATACTAGGCTTTGGTGATGCTATTACTCGCGTCTTGTATCTTGTCCATGCAGACGAGACTTCGCTGTTAGGTGCACCTCTTCTAGTCTGACTATAAGCACTCTTGAACTGGTTGTAGCTCAGTCCAAGAGGTAGACTCTCCTCAATACGCTCCATACAAGTCTTTGTTTGGTCTACCTTTGAGGTGCTATGATGACTGAGTCATAGAGTTTATAGATGTGACACCTCTATAATATAGTAGTTATACTTTGCAACCACATATAACGAATTCCTAATAAAATGGAGGCTATCTACTCTACTGAGAAGGTAGAGAGCCAAACATTACAAGATTTCAACTCGGATGTAACTTACAACATTGATAGGTGGATACTCCTCATCACAAGGAAGCGCGATCAGCAACGCGCACTAACGAATGTGCTCCACCTCACTAACAGCCAGATGAGACATGCGATAGAAGAGAGTATGAGACAGCTCAACCAACAACTCGAGCTTGATTATCCTCCCTCCATGAAGGACTCGATTAGAAATGAGATTGAAAGCTTGGAATCGAGGAAGAATGCCCTTGAGAGTAGTGTTATACATCCCTCTCTGAAGGTAAATTATGACAAGTACCTTGAAACACTGGAGGACATCAAGCGTATCAAGACTCTGGCCAAGTCTGGTGTCAAGAGAAGTCCTCAATTCGTACAGTTTCCTACTCTTCTCACTACGAAGGCAGAGCATGGACGATGGAAGAAGCCAACGAATGGCCACTTTGGTATCTATATAGACAAGAAGACAACATTCCCCATGACCCTCTTAGCTTACTCTACTCTTCTTAAAGCACAATACCCTCGCTACGTCGCTAGTCTAGCCAAATCACAAGAGAAAGAGTTGACAATACCAACTAATAGATTCAACACGCTCTTGGAGGAAACTCTTAGCAGGTTACAAGCCTATGATGTCCTCTACACACGTGATACTTGTGGCGGTGATGGATGTTTGTACGTGTACTCTGGCGAAGACAATACCCCATACGTGAGACCAACACTAGGCAAGATTCTACATTATCTTCCCCAGGAGGCACTTCCCATGCTGAAGGAGTTCGACATTCACACATCCAAGGACCTAAGAACTCTCTACGCAGGTTGTGCGAGGATCAGCGGAATAGCACCAACCAACATGAAGGGGTTACTACTATACCTTGCTGACTCTGTTGATAGTGAGGATCAACAAGTGATGGAGATATGCTTGAATGGTCATACCCTATATGTCGATCGCGAGATAGAATCAAAGGTCTCTAGAAGAGTGATAGAGGCTCTCGAGAATGATGGACCTATTCCTACTGATCCTGATGCGTTGAAGAATGAGGATGCAGACTCTAATGAGGATGAGGACTCTAGTGATTGGGAGTAATATTGTCGTATATCAGACAGGTACAAGTGTAATGTGATGTGCAGTGCCTATACATAATAATGTATAGCCAATTACCACTACCATGAGTGTAGGCAATCTCTCCATCTTCCCTCTGGATGTATTGAGACTCATAGTAGCTATACCGGGTGTAATATGCCTCTTTAGCCGATTATCTCATGATTGCTTGATAGTGGCAGAAAGCGTGCTTGTGAAGAAGAGGTCTTCAGTGAGCGTAAGTGGAATGGAGTTGCTTGGATACCTAGACTACCTCTATGGGCAGCGTAATGAGTCTAATGAGTCACAGTCTAGTAATGTAACTGCTCTCCTCCCCTCTCTAGACCTCATTAGGTGGAGTATGTCCTATAATAACAGCATAGGAAGGCGGACTGCAACTGATACACTATTAGACAATGAGAGGAGACGATCTGGAATCGTGCTCACTCCAGAACAACGTGTGGAAACCCATGTATATGAGAGGTTGAGGGAGTTGCTTTCCTCTACTCCTGTTCTACTCCCCTCCTATTGTATGTGTGTTGAAGTAATTATGTGTAGATTCCCACCCAGTACGAGCGTGAGAAGCAAGCTTGGTACTAGTGTTAGAGGAGTAGCTCACAATACCTATCTTGGATTCCTAAGGCAGCACATAGACCAAGCCCTACTACTTGGCAAGTTGTCTCATACATGTCTACTACCTCCCCTGAGAGATGAGAGCTTCGTAGCAGTATCAGGAGTGTGTGGCAGAGCCTTGTCTAAGGTTGTGGCTAATCACAAGGATCCGAAGCACTACAAGAGGGTAATGAAGTACCTTAATAATATCCAAGCGGTGCACAATGATGTGATGCCGCGTCCTATGGGAGGATTGGCTCCCAGTATGGCAGCCAAGAGATTAGAGATCTCCTATGGTACTCTTGGGACACTTCTCTGCACGTTCCCACCTCGTAAGGTAGTTGAGAGGCCCAGTAATAGGCCAAGAGAAGGTATAAGTGCCAAGAAGGTGCTTGGCTACCTCAGACAGAGAATGGAGACTCCTAGGAAGAAGTTCACACTCGGATTGTTTCTTGTTCATCCCAATGTCCTTAGAATGGATCTCATACGCTGTAAACGTGAAGAAGGGCTTCTGGTGAAGATTGATAGTTATGACTTGACGGGAGATGAGAATTGGGTGAGTCTGGAGAAGAGTAAGTGGCAGGAGATAGTCAAGACGTTGGAGGAGTTGGGTCAGGACAAGGTACTAGTCTGTCCCTCTATGGCTCACAACCTCTGTACTATGCAAGAGTATGGAGCTATGGTAACAGCAATGCTAACTCCACTGTGTACTACACTATCAATTTCACTAAGGGATCTACTAGGACACGGTCATGGTGGCTACAAGGCTTGTGAAGCCAGAGTCAGTGTAGAATTGAAAGTCGTCTCCAAACTTCAACAGCCCTATACTGAGGAACAAGGGCTACTAGTAGATTCTCTCAACCTCCTATATAGGTACCTTATGGTGGCATGTAGTTCTAGCTACCAGAAACAACATAAGATAATACTGGTAATGTATAGAGTCATCGAGAGGGGACAGTTACTTGGTACATGTACTTATATGCAACCTCCTATGTACTTGGTAGGCAGCTAATGTCTCATCTAGAGACTCTATTAACAGCTGACCATGTATTAATGTTATAGGATGAATAGCAAAGCCTATAGATATGGCTGAACGAGTACCTATTATAGACCCAACAGCAGTGTTCCGCAGATGTGTGGCTAGCAGAGACTTTAGGAGAATGGAAGACCATCAAGAAGCATTCGACAGGGCTTGTAATAACGTTTGTGATGAAGAAGTAGCAGCATCCGTCATAGCACTAAGGAGTATTGGTCATCAAGGAACAGATGCGGAGATGAGAAAGCTAGCTGTGAGTACACATTGGGGTAATCCCATCTGTGCTATATGTTACGAAAGACGCCACGACAAGCTACATCCATGTCAAGAGTGTCTTCTACAATTCTATTGCAGTGAAGAATGTGAGGAGAAGCATTGGGAGTTTCACAAGACACAATGTAGAGTGAAGGATGCAGTGTTTGATGCGAAGAATGATCTGTATAGACCTGCAATAGTTAAGTTGAATCCTGTGAAGGAGTAGCCTTCTTGAAAGATATGTACAATAATTCATACCAATTTGTTGGTATGAAGCTGTATTGTAATTAATTAGAGTTAATTTGTTCTTCTGTCTCAATGTTGTTCATTCTAGTGGACCAAAGACAAATATCAATACATTACAACCATGTTAATTGCTATTCTCATACCTGTATGTTATGTTGTGCGTACGCAGATATAAAGTTCCAATTATTAGTATCTCACAAGAATGTATAATTCACGGCCGAATTTGTAGTACATTCTGGTATGTTACATGGTGTTCTGAGGGGTACCTCGAGGGTACCTCGAGGGTACCTCGAGGGTATCGCGAGAGTACCTCGTGCTTGACATTCAAGTGGTTAATACAGTATCCATACCAATATGTTAGTATGGATATTATTACTCTACACATTGACAATAATCAGTGGTTTACTCATCTTCCTCGCCTTCTTAATACTGTCTAGCGTTCCAGTACTCTGTCCATCCCAAAATGCTATTACTCTGTCTGCTCTCCTAACAATATCAGTGTTTCTAATCAATGGTGCGAATCTTCCCTTGCTCATGTCTGGTCTGAGTTCTACTAACACAATACCATTCTCTCGCGCGTATTGTGCTGCCAATGTATCAGCACCCTCTGCTCCTCCAGACACAATGGTATCAAATGGTGTCTTGTTGCGTTCTTCATCAAGTCTCTGCTTCAACACCGCATAAGATTGGAATGTTCTAGAGCCAACAACTGCCAAAGTACTCATTTTGTTGTACTTGTTAATTACATATGTTAGCATTCATCTCACTATTCACATTACATACCAAACAATCTGTATAGTAGTCAACGTATCTAAACGAACCCATGGAGATGCCAATGTGGACCAGCGGAGACAAGCCTAGATTAACTGAACATGGTAGAGCATTGACAATGGTCATGAGTCTTGTACTAGGAGTCGTAGTGGCTGTTATAATATTCTGGTTGACATGGGCACTGTTCAGACAGCTGCAGAAGACGATGGATCGCGTAACAGCATTAGTAATAGCAAGCTCTACAGCATTTATGCTTTGTTGGACTCCTATATTGTTATCCGGAGTCTGCGGCATGAACAATACATTAATGCCACGAACCTCAATGATTGCAACCATAGTTCTAGTAGGCTTCTACGCAGTGGCAGTCTTCTCCCAAGAAGTGTAATAATCTGCTGATTTGCTAGTACATTCTAATAGTGTCGAATGTGGGTGTTGGGAGTTAACATACGAGTATTCATACCAATATGTTTGATGAGGAGATGCCTACACCAATACATATAAGCTTCATACCAAACATATTGGTATGAAGTCTCGATGAATTGTAGTGGGTTTGTTGGATGTCAAGTGCTCTTACGAGGTGGGTATCGTATGGGTATCGTATGGGTATCGTAACCTACCACTTAGTAGTCAATACGCTATTAATACTAGTCATTAGCACGAACATGAACATTAACAACAAACACATGTCCCAATATCAGCAACGTCTGATTTAAACCACCAAGATCACTCTTCTCAGCACAAGCATCACAAATTGGTACGTGAGCCTGTCCAGGATCTTCTGGATCTTCCTCGTTGCGTCTAGTATGAATTCTTGTGTCATAAGGAGGGAATGTATCCTTCCACTCGCCAATCAATAATATGTAGCGATAACTACAAATAGATTTGGTAGTAACCCAACAACCACATAAGCGGCATATTTCGTCGCGAATACCATCTCGAATTCTCTTCTCCAGAGGAAATCCTATTCTAAGATACTTCCTTAGACGCAGAGGAATATCCTTATTTGTTGTAGTCTCTCGCTTTGGCTTAGTTTCTTTTGGGAATGCTCTTTTCTTGGTAAGAAATGCTACCAAGTTGTTGAAATCATTAGCAACATTCTTCCTAATAAGTTCGTTGTTGTTCTTAGGAACTACACCATCATGTCTATACTGTCCGAATCCACACCAATAGTGAACCAGAAAGCTAACAAGTTGAATTTCTGCTAGACAGGAATCATAACCATACGACGATTTCTTCTTACCAAACGCATCTTCTTTCTTGTACTCTGGAATGAACCTTAGAGTGGCACCAAGTGGGAATAATAGAGCCATCAAACTCCTCTTCGTCTTGTATTGTATATTATATTCTTCTCCCAATTGTAGTAATATTCTTAGACGTGTAATAGGATCCAAATGCTTTGGAATTTTACCACTTAGTAATGTAGATAATCGATAAGTAAGTGGAACATCTTCCTCTTGTAACTCTCCACCGCGAATATCCGAAGTCTGCTTGATGAATCCATTTCCAATAATCTCCAGCGTGTACATATGATATGTTGGCGTACCAACAGCATCAACATTCACCACAACAACCAGTCTATCGTTAATTGTAACATCTTTCTTGTAGAATCCCATCCTGAATGGCCTGTTATTACGAAGATGTTGTCTCATCCACAACACAACATCCATAGTATTGTGCAAATGTACATCATCCTTACTAATCTTAAGAGATATATTCACTTCCATTATGACACCTTCATCATCGCCGCCTTCATCATCGCCTTCTTCATCATCTTCGCTATCAACAGAGTGCATATCAACGGGTTGTGTATTAGAGTGGGTATTCACTACCGCAGTCATGCGTGGTGGTTCAGCATTGTTAGTAGTATACGATGCCCATTCGCTAGCAAGACGTCTATACTTTGCATGTCTAATAATCTCTGGAATATTCTTCTTGATTCTATCTATTACCAGTCTAATCGTTGCGAGACTCATGGTACTACTTCTTCTACCAGCTACAATTGTAGCAGCAATATTGGGTGCCAATATTATACCATGAGGTAGTGTCCTATCCAAGTAGTCAACTATGTCACAATTCACACAAGGTAATTGCTGTTCTGCCACTACTACCTCTAGTTTGTTATCAACAACTCCGTATTGTGTAATGTAGTTGTATGTTGGTGCGAACTTGATGGACTTTTGGAGGTTAAGATAGATTAGTCTGTTATTATGAGGGTCATACCAACACACATTAGACCATGCCAGTCCAAAGTCCATGTCTTTGATCCAGCGAAATACTTCTCTTCTGCTTGGAGGATAGCTATCAAGACACTTCATATATTTGTCGGATACATGCTTAAGACGTTTGCATGTTCTTTGGAGAGTTGCAATTACTCCAGGTGGAGATAAACCTAGAATTACTCCAAGGATATCAGAGTAGATTGTTGCTAGATTCGCTAGATTCATTGTTTATTTGTCTATAGTATAGTTCATAGCTTAGTATTATTATGACTGAGCAACCAAAGACACGATTACGAGAAGCACAAGCGCAAGCATGGCTACCAAACAATGTTATGTTTGCAACAATAATACTCAAACATTCCATTGTGGCGGATGTAATCAAATGCAATATTGTAGTAAGGAGTGTCAGGCAAAGGATTGGATCAGTCACAAACCAATGTGTCTACAAATACGCGCAAACAATATCACCAAACAGGAGAAACATACTATAAATAACCTTCTCTCATTATTGTGGAGAACAGGAATTACCAAGAAGCTATCATGTCTCAAACAATACTCTATTCAACACAAACTTGACATAGGAAAGAATTGCTTCCATCTTGCTGAGACATCTATAGCTCATAAGTATCTGCATACAGAATTGTTAGAAGTATTCAAATTACCAAATACTGCAAAGATGTATGTTGTTGTGACAGAATTAATTACAACTATTTCCCCTAATCAATTCACAGTGGATAGACTCAACATTGGAATAGCAATTCCTGATGAAGCACGGATGAGTGTAACATGTATGCAGGATACTACACTACCCACTGATGTTGTGAAGAGGGTTACACTCGAAATATTTACCCAGCACGTCACGGTTAAGCATTTCTTCTCCGCTACGGCTGACAACATTCATGAGAACATGTTATTAGTAGTGCCAGACAAGAATGAGATATATCTTCTACATGCAAGCAAAAAGGGCTTCAAACTGGATATGTAGCTAATGTTAATAGCCCATTCTAATAAGAATGAGCTAATTAGTATATTACTTCTTCTCAGTAGGAGTAGGAGCAACAGCAACGAGTTGTGGAGCCATTTGTACCTGCATCATTGTGTTTCGTAGCAATTCGGTACCATTGGTAGGATATGGTATCATAATGCTATTACTCTTGCTTCCAATTTTGGTAAGTGCATCTAGCTGCTGTGTAGCAAGAACATACTGCATTGCACTCTCCATTCCTAACCCCAGTTTGTTACCAATACCAGCACATGCAGTTTCTAATCCTCTAACAATTTCTGCTCGCTCATTAGCAATACCAACACCTCTTAGTCGCTGGACTTCTGCATCTGCCTTGGCAACAATTAGCATCCTCTCAGACTCTGCATTTGCCATGAGTACCTTCTGTCTGGCATCTGCCTCTGATTGTACAACAGTGGCAATTCTCTGCCTCTCGGAAGTCTCTGCTTGTGCTTCTTTTAGCAGTTGTTGTTCTATTCTTGCGTTCATGGCAGCTTGGATATTCTCTGGTAGTATTATCCTGGTCAACAACACCGCAATGATAGTATAACCATACGCTTGCATAGTCTCCGTCAACTTCTTTCTTACTTCATCGCTGAGATTATCCTTGGTTCTAAACAATTGTTGGATACTATGCTCTGTTACGTAGCTTCTCAAGCAATTATCTATCCAAGACTTCATTTGTGACTGTGGATTCCTCAATCTTGTGAATGCTGTTTGGGATTGATCGCTAGTAACCTGGTATTGTACCTCCGTCACAATCGTAATAGACACTTGGTTACTATCAATAGTAGTTGTTTTGTTCTCTATTTGTTGCACGCCATTGTCTACTAAGTGAACAGTATCACAGCAACAACAATAACATGCTAATCCGGGTGTTAGGGTCTTTGTAATCTCACCAAAGCGTGCCAAGATGCCGGTGCTATTGGTTGGAATGCTTGCACAACCACAACTTCCAATACCAGCCATGATTAGTGTAGTTAGTAGTTGGTGTAGTTAGTGAGCAGTGGCATACATATCAGATTTGCCTACATTCGATATGATGTTCTACCCCTATTATTAGTTAGTAATGGGAACAAATGGAAGAAGATTCTGATGCAACAGCATCAGACATTGAACAAGAGCCTCCAGTCGAGCCTAAGAATCCACTAGAAACAAGAATACCAGTCTTGTTGATGACAGACGACAAATACGATACAAGGAAGGAGTATGATGAAGACAAACACTATGTAAATACCAAAGTGGCAGAATATGCTAAACATATGCTGCTGTTGTACCCAAATGCACGTATGTATATACTAGATGATGTCACAGAGAATACTTGCAAGTATTTCCACAGAGTAGGCATTCCTAAGTGGCTAATATACGCTCCGAATTACAACATGTTGTCTGCAATGTGGCTAGGTGCACAGTCTGAGTTGGCCTATTGGTATGCAATGTGGTGGAATGAATTCATTGTATATCAATCTAAACCACCTTTGAACAGACCAGAGGTGTCGTTGGTATGGTTTGATGCAATGAATACTCTTAGAATGATGAAAGAAGATATAGATAGTATCTTCCAACACACCAACTTTGTGGATGGTGCATACCTTGTTCTCACTGTGAACAAAAGAGACAACAAGCAACGAAAGCTAACGGCAATAGAGGAGAAGATTTGTGCTAGATATGCTACTAAGGATGGTTATGTCATTCTTTCAGTAACTATAAACACAATTGCTAAGAAATATGGCTACAAATTGCATTGTCTTTGGGATCATACCTATGCTATGTATGCAGTAGCTTGGAGAGTAACCAAACTATAACTTCTGCGGCCTCCAACCGCCTCATGAGCTGTGCACGTGCATCTGCATCTGCATCGACACAGATGGTTGCTGATAGATAGTGGGTGGAAGCTTGACAATATTATAGACATTCGTGTTTGTGCTTGACCCAATCCATAGCCTGACACTCGCGATTGCAATAGTGTGTAGCCTTGCATCTACTACATCTCTTGGTACCATCCGTCATCTTACCACAAGCCATACAACCTACGACTACCGTCTCACCAGGCATAATTATTTGGAGTAGTGCTTTCATCACGTGGAAAGCAGTCTTGCGACACTCTGGACTATCGCCACACTCATAGATCCAGCCAGTAGCACGTCCAAGATTCTTCATGTGGTGACGCTGATCTTCGCCACATCGTGTGCCGCAGCCTATACATCTCCTAAGACACACTGGTAACGCTGTACATCCTGAACAATGATACCAGACGACAAGAAGTGTCTTAATTGCAGCTTGAACTGGCGCCAACGTACAGCTTACTGTCTTGGGTTCACCAATTACCTCTTCGCCACAGCCCATACACTGTTTGGTGATTAGAATAGCACCTAGATCATTCCCATGAGGGTCGTTACCGAGTGGTCTCAAGAGTATCTCCATATTAATGATGCGTTCAGTCTTGTACAGTCTGGATGCTCTTCTACATACTTCACTATCACATACTGGCATGTCAGGCTTCATTTGCGCCTTCTGGATGAGCACAGGACCACAGATGATACATTGCATGGCTTTAATATGTGCTTTGGATATGTACTTGTAGAGTCCCTAGTACACTGATGTAATTATACGATCTGATACTACAACTGTCCGAATGTAGTTATCTACACTGCTATTATAACCTACTACCATTTCCGAGATGATGAAGCGCGAGGCAGAAGAAGGAGAGATACGTAGAGAACCAACTCTACGTATCAAGGGATGGAGTGGAACAGTCAGAGAGTTGGCAGAGAGTGGAGATAACATTATAGACGAGGTAGTCAAGTACGTAAACAGTATCAAGGCTGTGAGAAAGCTGATACCTTACTATGGAGAGTTTGCCAAGTACGGACCCTGTTGTAGAATCCTGACAAGAATGTATGCTGCTGCTGGCTGTGTAATAGAGAAGAGGATGCTAACCAATCTCCAAGAGATGTATGCAGAGGTTCTCATGCGATCATACGAGGGCAGAGGAGTAATAATGGTCGCCATGGGGCCTACTAGCAACTATACCAAGATGCAGAAGGCCATCATAGAGCTACTAGAACGCATCAAGAGTAATAATATCCATCTTCTGAGACCATTGGTGAAGAAGTTAAGTGATTATGTCTATGATAGGACTCAACCAGAGAGGAGGAATGCGATAATTAGAGCAGTGATTAGTAGAGCCTGCGACTTGGTTAGAGACGAGGAATTGTACACCCTCGTGATCGGCCATCTCATCGAGTCCTACGGCGAGGAATTCTACTACATGGTTGGTAGATTGATGGAGATTAGACAGGGCAACTGTCCAGAGCTTCTGGTGTTGATGGCGAGTGAGGATAGGGCCATTGCCAGCAATGCTTACCACGTCCTTAGGAATGTACTCATAGGAATGAGGAAGACATGGATATCATACCACAAACAGGTAGTTGACGTCATTAGACCGTACGTGAAAGGTGTATACGGTCTAGAGGAGCTACTGTAGATGTCTCTATAGACTACTGTGATAAGTGGTAGTCTAATACCTTTGGACTTGCTTACAAGTACTATGCGCTATCTGATACTACAACTCTGTCCGAATGTAGTTATCTACACACTACTACCATAACCTACAACCATTCCCGAGATGATGAAGCGCAAGGCAGAGGAGGACAGTCCAGCAGGATCAGACGAGGGAAGGGAGGATGGAGAGATACCACTTAAGAAGGTGCAGAGAGTAGAACAGATCCTAGCTATCGGAGGATGGACTGGAACTGTTAAAGAGTTGGCGGAGAGTGGAGACATCGCCATAAGGAAGGTCTGGAGCTACGTGAATGGCGTCGATGCAGTCAGGAAGATGATACCATACTATGGCGAGCTTGCCAAGTACGGACCGTGTTGTAAGATCCTGAACAAGATGTTCGTCGTTGCTGGTTACGCGATAGAGAGGAGGATGTTAGTGAGTCTGCAAGGGACGTATGTGGAGACACTGATACGCTCTTCTGAGGGAAGAGGGGCGATAATGATCGCCATGGGTTCTACTCATAACTATACTAGGATGCAAAAAATCGTCATACAGCTACTAGAGTACATCAAGAGCGACAATGTTCATCTCCTAAGACCCTTCGTGAAGAGATTGAACGAGTACATCAACGACACTATTCATGTAGAGAGGAGGAACGCAATGATCAGGGCTGTAGGGAGTAAGGTCCTTGATTTGGTACAAGACGAGGAGTTGTACACACTCGTGATCTCCCACCTCGCCGAGTCCCGGGGTAAGGAGTTCTATTATATGGTCGGCAAGCTGTTGGAGATCAGTCATGGCAACTGTCCAGGACTTTTGGTGCTGCTGGTGAGTGAGAACAAGGTCACCACCAGTAACACTTACAATGTCCTTAAGAATGTACTACTTGGGATGAGGAGAACCTGGATACCATATCACAAGCAGGTAGTGGACATTCTGAGACCGTATGTAAGAGGTGTACATGGTCTGGAGGAGCTATTGTAATACTGTCTCTATAGACTACCACTTATTCATGGTAGTCTAATATAGTTACCAACATCCTCTTACAGAGAGATGGAACAGACCTGAATCGACTAGGAGGCTCCCGTGTCATCCAATCTGAGCAAGGTCTTCTTCCTGATACGAGTGAGAATCCTAATACGAGAGAGGCTTTTGCCGTCAGGATTACGATGGACACCATTCTACGTACAGAACAGGATGATGATTAGGTACAACACAAAGAGAATCCTCAAAGCACATCATCAGTGCATTGAGTCACTAAAGGATGGCAGAACCCATTAACAATTGGCAGGCCTTCAGACAGTACTATTCTAGAGATAATCCAGGTAGACCAGTCCAGGAAGCCAGTATCGCATGGACAGAGTACAAGGCTAAGCATGGTATAGAGACTGGTAGCACGAAGAAGGCATCTACTAAGCGTAGCCAACCCAGGAAGTCTCCAACGCGTACTATTACCAGTCCCAAGAGGTCTAATAGGAGAGGCAAGGAACAGAGTCCAGTGAAGAGAAGTCCGCCCAAGACGCATATGCAAGCAATGATCCCTTCTACATTAGTAGGACTACCTCCAGAGCTGCTAGGATATGTAACTAGACATCTACCATCTGGTAGTGTTGGTGTTCTACAACTATTGAGCAGAGGTATGAAGGGGAAGACACAACATGCTCTCGTGCAACTATGCCAGGAACTTCCCACAACCAATGAGGTCATACAATACATACGATCTCGTCTACAAGTGGATAAGCCTATCTCTGTTGATATTCTGGTACCTAGTAATAAGGATATGCGAAGTCCCAAGATCATGAAGTTGGAAATGTTAGGCGTTTATAGTTTATTTGCTCCAACAAACCAGTTCACCGCGTTTGTGCCTGGGACTACCAATGTAGTGATTCATCCCAATACATCTGGTCTCAGCGTGAAGACAGAACTAGATGAAGGTTTTGCCAACCCCTTCACGCTTCTGGGTGCCCTTAGGAGAAGGGAGAGTTGTAGAAAGGAGTACTTCATCAAGTATAATAATGATGAATATGGAGTGAATATTGTCAGAGAATATATTAGAGCAACAGTGACTCCTCTTCTATCCTCTCTAGTAGATGTGGATGCATCTAGAGTCTTTGATGCGAATGTACCTGTATTGAAGGATGAAGACATTGTTCTCCTTCCCATTCCAGAGGTTAATAGGATGATATACACTAGTAAGGTAGCATTCCTAGGTGTACTACTAGCTATATGGTTAAATACTCCACTGGGAAACGTCTTTGACTCATTCGGTGACAATGTTGACCTCACAGAGAATGAGGAAATGCAGAGGGTACTGAAAATGAGAGTGAGGATGATACATCAGAGGTATGTAGAGGTTCTAGAAATGATGGAACCATTGGATAGTCTACAGCCAGATGGCAGAGAGGTGGCACAATACATGAGAGCCAAGCTTCTCAAGAAGGAACCCTTCAGAATCGGATTCATCAAGACCATGTATAGTCAGGGTCCCTCAATAACCACCTCCGAGGTACACAATGTCAGGAGTATCGCTAGGGATGTGATAGAGACCTATACTTACATCGGAGGAGAAAGGATACGCATTAGAGATCATACTAGTACTGTAGACATCAAGTACATGATCCAGAACGAGAGTGTACATGGAAATGTGGATCCTCACACTCTAAGAGCGATACTAGAGATTAGAGGAGCAGAAATTGCACAGGAGGATGCCAGAACATACTTTGCCGACAGATGTAGGCCGCATATCAACAACTTTAGCCACTCTATAACTATCAGGAACAACGAGGAAGTTGTAGTCAGGGAGGGCGCTAATTTGACCACCAAACTACTAGGCACAACTGCGGGAAGTATTGCTGTGCTTGTAACGCTACTACACTGGGCTGGTGCTGATTCCAAGGTAATCAGGAAAATGGCAGAGCAGAGTATTGTTGGGAATGCGGACGTGGCATTAGCTGTTAGGGTCTTCCAACTCTACACAGAGATCTACCAGAGCATCTAGACACTCCATACTGTTGAGTTACTCCACACCTAGTTAGTAGGTGTTGAGATTTGTTGGTAGTCTAACCAGAACGTGTAGACTTAGGAGTGATAGTGTTCCAAGACTACCTTGTATCTTCCTCAGCACTGGCCGTGGGAGCTTACTTATGTTGTAGTATTCCACATTAGGAGATACACATCTGCACGCACTCTCCATTTTCACTACCTCGATATCCTGACTGCTGTCTCCCTTCGTGACGGGAGTAGGAGTAGGAGTGGGCGTGGGCGTAGGAGTGGGCGAGTCGCACACCAAGGAAACCACGCGGTACTCTGGAGGGATGTTGCTGAGATCTACTCCCTTCACTTCCGCGATCTCCAGTGCTCTTCCTCGCTTAGAGTGCTGTTCGGGATCAGCTAGGACGTCACCAAGAGACACAATTTCCCATGACCTCTTCTCACGTGTTGATCGGATGTTATCTGATACGACTGGAGGTAGAAGATTGGCGGAATAGGCTCTGGTAGTGAAACCAGACTCTCCAAGCGTCGCGACGAGGATAATAGGAGTTATCATCTTGTCTTCCTATGGTGGATGAGATTGGACATGTATGAGACTCCACCATCTCACATACTCAGTTATTGAACATGAAGGCCAATTGCATCCTTATCACCATGTGACTTCTCAACATGTCTAGTTAAGAAGTGACGAACACAAGTCTTATGAACAAGGTAAGAAACACTCTACGGATGATGAAGGGTGCTCAGTATGTACAGAATCCTTCACTAATAAGAGGAAGACAGTGGAATGGACATTCTGCACCACTAATACTGTCTCTATAGACTACCACTTATTCATGGTAGTCTAATATAATCAACTATCACCTATAACATTTGGTGCTATATTTGCGGGTCTAGAGTACCACAGTGGAGTATAAAGCTCGAGTAAACACACAATCATGACTGCAGTCGTCAGTGTTGCTGTGTGGCTCATTATTGCCATTATCATCATCGTCCTCATCGTTGTGGCTATAGTAATCGTGGTCTTCGTCGTTAGACGTGGTGCTCGAGCCATAAGAAGGAGTGGTAGAAGTAGTAGGTATTAGTCTGCTACTCACACATAACATACTAAAGAGTACAAATATATTCTATTTGTACTCAACAAATTAGGCATAAATGAGTTTGTAAGCCTCTGCAAGATTGCCAATACAAGCATTCAGGAATTCTCCAGCTGTATAGAGATTACTAATCCCTTTACCAAGGTTTGTCAATATATGTGCAAGCTTCATACTGTTACACAACCAACCAATATTGTATGCCATGGTTGAATAGCTGTGAGTTACTCTGTCCACTTCGCCAATATATGGTCTATACCATGTCTTTTCATACTCCATTTCACCGGTAATCATATCTGCTAACATTTCTAGTCCTATTCCAACACTATGAAATATACGATGTGCACAGCTAAAGAATAATCTCTCAATATTCTGTCTGATAAGTTTCAAATAGGTGTTATCCATTCTCTGGCAAGAACCACGTCTTTTGTACACATCCAATAGTGTAAGAGGAGACAATCTAATGTACACTTTGCCTTGCTTGCCAAATGAGCGCATGAAAGACTCTACAAATCCTCTTACAGGCTTTGCAAATTTGGGTATGATTTTGCGATGTTCTTCTGTGCTTCCCATTGTATGTGCTACTATTACACCATTCTTCTCTTGCCCGAAAAGATACAACACACCATGCGTAGGAATAGCGTCATTATTCGCAGGCGTCATTCTGAACGAAACTGGCAGTGAAAGAGTCTCCAATGCACTTAGTATCTCCAATTCGGTAGGTTCTTCATAACATATTTCTTCTAATCTTCCATGTACAACTTCACTAGTCTTCTTACCAGCCGCTGTCATTCTTCCTACTTCTTTGCTTTCTTGTATTCTGCTTCCTATTAGCCTCAAAACATCTCCAGGAACTGTTCCAGTAAATCTGATAGGAACTTTCTTAGTGGTAAGCTTCTTAACGGGACTCTTCTTAACATTCTTAATGGGACTCTTCTTTGGACTAGGCTTCTTAACAACGACATTAGCGTGGCTAGGACTCTTCTTGGACTTCTCAGAAGAAGCAGAGTATTCTTTCCATGCAGCACTTAGCTCTTCTTTGGTACTCCTAATACCCTTTTCTTTCCTCCAAGTTCTAAAAGTATTGTAGTTGAGATTAGGTGGTGGAGGTGGAGGTGGTGCTTCTGCCATTTCCACTGGGTTTATTACTATTCTATTTTGATGGATGACGTTGTTAGTGTAGAGAGTAGGTGGCAATAGCGATATTAGTCTACATGTTCTTGTATGAACATATAGATGGGGTAGATACCATGCCCAAAGGGCATAGAATCTATCAGACGCGGAAGTAGCTACGTTCCATAGCTACATAGTAGTCCTCTGGATTGTGTGTATTTGGAAGTTTGCAACTATGTAGGAAGTCTTGACGCGCGGATACCAAAGCTGTAACTGTGCGAATATCTCCCCAGATAGCCTCAAACTCTGAGCTACCACTCTGAGCCTTCATAAAGCGCTGGAGTAGTTCCTGTGACACTAGCTTCGTACCCTTGTATACGGGCTCGACACCAGGATGCTGTTGAAGAAGGTAAGAGTTTGTTGTAACTACCAGATCGCCCTGAGTGATGTGCAGCTTGAGAACCCAAGGCTTGCTAGTGTGATGCTCCATACCAGTGTACTCGTGGAAACCAATGACTCGTTGACCTACGGGAAGGTCGTAGAGGCCAGTGAAGCGTCCAAGTGTTGCCACTTCGAGTTGTTGTTGACGACGAGCACACTCGTCCTTATCAGCCCACACACCTCCATAGACCACTTCTGACCAACACTCCTCACGAAGGTTGTTCTTGATGCACTGGTAGATATTAGAGTATGGTTGTTGCAGCTTGGCAACATCATAGACGATGTGCGCTGATCGTGCAGTGTCAGGGATGTTGTAGCCAACTACAATGACATCAGTCACGAGTTGTGTAGTAATAGTGGGCTTGCCTGAGGATGTGTCGATTGTTGTAGTGAAGGTAGTAGACTTGCTAGCCATGGTTAGTATTTGGTGTGAATGAGTTGATATTATTATGTCATAGCTGTAGTAGAGTCAGTCTAGAGTCCTTGGCAGAATTGGTCTTGTGCTACACGTTCCTAAAAGACGTAGAGCATAATAGTAGAGTGTAAATGTTACACTGGTTTGTGAGCAATCAATGGACCAAGGTAGTTACGTATCGTCTTGACACGATAGTGAGGAGGAAGCTCAATTATTGGATTGTGATCCAGCTTGGCTGCGCTAATCTCCCCGCGACGGGCATTACGAACAGAGGCATCGAGCTTCTGGTGCGAACTTCCATAGCATATTTGTATCCAATCTTGTTCGTGAGGCATGCGTTCAAGCACATCCAATGGAAGCTTGCGCATATTGTAGATTGTAGTGGTGATAACACCATTAATAACGTATGTAATGACTGCCACATCAATGCAACCATCATTAAAGGCTGAGGAGAAGTCGAAATTGTAGGCAGACATCGTAGAGTAGTTGTGTAGATGTTGCAATACTACTTATGTACTAATTATTATGTCAGTTTGCAATCTCGTGTTATGTCTCTACGTCTCATTGAAGACTTAGAGCTAGTAGACGAGGCAGAGCTTGGAGTAGAGAGACTCTAGCATTAATGTGAGAGGTAGGTACGATCCAAAGCAATCACCACACTCGAGAGTTCATCCTCTGGAACCTCTGCCTTCCGCAGCATTTCTGAGCGCTCAAAAGACCGCTGTGAGTGATGCTCATCCTCTGGAATGTCACCAAACATCACTGAGGTGTAGTTGGTAGAATCGTACCCAAGACCAACAGCTCCAGGCTTCCCGTTCACGATGCGCTCCACCAGCTCCTCTGGCAGTGCCTTGACGAGGTATACGCAGGGATCAATTTCACACTCGTTAATGGAGACGTAGATAGCCCAGGAACGTGTAACTGTCTTGGGATTGCCAGGATAGTTGAAGATGCCCACAACATGGTAAGGCATAGTAAGCTCCTCCAGACGATGGACTGGCATGCAGGCCTGCTCCAACACGCCTTGGATGCGAATAGACTCGACGGGATCCATGCGCTGGTTACCCACAACCACCTCCAACCAGGTAAGTTCATTAGGTAGCTCTCGCATGCGCTTCAGAACAGTAGTAGGCATGTCTGCTTCCCTGTAGAGGTAGGTAGTGGTGTGCCCTAGATACGGAGGGTTCATTGTCGCGCGATTGACTGCAATAAGACGAAGTGGTACTGCCATTTGTTAGTATGTAGATGAGGTGTAGTAGACAAGTTATGGTAGTCGTTGCTGTATGTGTATTATTGCACGTCTATTATGTCAGTTTGTATTCTTCGCGTCCTGTATAGACGCAGAGCATGAGATAGACAGTAATATAGACAGATTAGTGTCGCTCTAGGCGTAGCTTAGAGTCCAATAGAGACTCTAGACGAAGGAGTAGTCGGTGACAATATGTACACAGACATTATCATCTGTCACCTCGTTGATTAGAATACGCTCGTGTAACTCCTCAACCTTCTTCCACTCATTATCATCAGCAGGCACGCCAACACCAGCCTCCTTTCGAAGTATTTCCCACCACTCAGGACGGTCAAAATCACTTGCTTTGGCCTTCTCCATCCTCACCAGGAGAGTTGGCGGAACGGATTCTACCGGCACAAGATGGCGGGAGGGTCTGTCTCGACCTTGACCAAGTACGAGGAGGTAAACACGAGGTGGTGCTGCTTGGGAGGTGGTCATCTTAGATATTATGTAGGTAGTGATGTTATATTCGACTTATTATATTACAAACGACAAGTCAGTTTGTATTATTGATTCTTCACGTCCTGGTGGACATGGAGCTGTTATATTAGAGTCTATTTGTCTACTAGCAAAGTTAGTAGACAAATAGCCAGTTGCGTAAGCACTGCGTTGCAAAGCAACACTACTCTGCCTCTCCCTCCTCCGCATAACAACCATCTCCAAAGTTGAGAGTCTTGACCACCTCAAAGTTCCTGGGCTTGCCACCAAAGTGGATGACGTGACCGAGTTGTGCAGCTGCGAGCTGTTTGCATCGAATGGCCATGCCGCTGTGGCTGTCTGCTACATCCTTGTAGAGGAGATGTTGCATGTCTTCGCTACAATCTGTCTGGGCCATCTCGCTACGGATGTTCTCCAACAGGCCAAGAGGCAGCTCACTCTCGCGATAGTAGACGTCCACAGGCGTACCAAAGTTGTAGGTGTTGACCATCTTGATCACACGAGGCTTGTACTCGATCACAGGTGCCAAGTACTGGCGCACAAGGCCGATGCAACGATTGGTATGAGGAACAACTTGGGCAAAGTCCTCGTCCAGCTCTGCAAGTCCAAGCAGACGCTTACGCTCCAGCAAGAGGCCTCCAGAGGCAGACTTGAGGTCGCCAAAGCACAAAGCATGCCAATTCTGCTCGTGAGGCAGTCCGTTGATGCGATCCATAATGACTTGAGGAAGCTTGTCCTGGTTGTAGTACTTGGTAACGATACGCTTGCTGCCTTCAGTGATGTGCGTGATGACAGCAACGACAATAGGAGTAGTAATGGGTGCGTTAGAAGACATGTTGACAATGACGTTGGACGACATGGTTGTAGAGTGAGTCTTGGTAGAGACGTTGGACTATGTTCTACTCTTATACAGACATTGAGTCAGTTAGTAATCTCTGCGTCCCAGTAGGACGTGGAGCTGTGTGGTTAGTAGCCTCTATACACCTACTCAGACGTCTAGACATCTAGCAGTGCGGGTTCAGAGTGGTGTAGAGGTAGCTTGGTTGTCTCGAGGCTATAGTCTACCAAGGAGCCGAGGTACATACGCACTAGTTTGACGTTGTAGTGCGCTGGGAGCCAGACACTTGCACCAATATCGTCACCCAAACCAGCAGCAGTGAGCTGCTCAGTGCGTTGCTTGCGCCAGCTGTTTGCAGACTCTCCATAGTACTCCTCTGAGACCTTCACATCTCCATAGAACACCTCCTTCCAGTCGTGCCCTTTGAGAGCTACTATGCGCTCCACAACCACCTTGGGGAGCTTATCCAGATCGTAGGCGACAGTGATAGGCCACTTGTCGATCACGCGAGTGATGAGGGCGACATTCACAGTTGGTGTAGCAGTAGTCATGGTTGTAGGTTACTGTAGAGTAGTGATACTATAGAGTAGTTGGCAGTGTCTAACATGTTCACTAGCATATAGTCAGTTAGTAGAATTGGCATTTGTAGAGATTGCATTTAGCACTATTCTTGTCCATCTTGCATCGACCTCTAGACTGTGCTGCTCATATCTCTGCGTCCCTAGGAACGTAGAGTCGTAGTGGTATCTATAGACCAAGTTGTACTAGAGAGTAGTACGTAACACATACTTGCGTTCTAGCCATATAGGAGCATTTAGAACCACACTACCGCGAACTAGGGCTTCAGCTAGTTGTCGCTTACGCTCTGCGAGTCCACCAGAACCGTCATAGACATCTCCGTAGAGAACAAGGGAGTAGTTGTCACCATTCTTGGAGTTGTTAATACGCTCCTTGATAGCTTTGGGCAGCTGGGAACACGCATAATACTCTACATTTGTACCACTCTCATGTACTACTTCAAGACGCAGCACACGCTGCTCTTCAGCGTCATCAGAATATGTGTGAACAGATACGACACGGTATTGAGCTGGTATAACAGCAAATGAGCGATAAATCATGATATGGGCATAAACTATAGCATTACTTCGCAGTGAAAAGGCCTCTGTTCCAGCAGTAACATCTCCAAATGCTGTCAATGACCATGAGAAGCCATAAGGCTCCTTCATTCGGTCGTAGACTTCAGTGGGTAGCTTAGAGAGGTCTAGTAGAGTAATGTAGAAACGATTCGTGACTCCTCCATCGTTGAGTGGCTTGCATATAGCCACAACATCAATGGTATGCGCCATTGTGATGTTGGTAGTATTGTAGTGGTTGGTAATATTATAATATCACGACAATACAGTGTCAGTTCAATCTCTGCGTCCCTTGAGGACGTGGAGTAGAGTAGTAGTACTGTCAAGTATCAGTGGAGTAGAGATGGCGCGCCACCTTGATGGCAAATCCCTGTGGATACCCATCCACATACTTGCAATTTGTCAAGGCTTCCTCTAGCTGCTGCTCTCGCACTGCTACGGCTGCTTCGTCACCCTTAATATCGCCATAGAGCATTGTGTAGAGACGATGTTCATCGGTTAGTGTCTGCAAACGAGTGAGAAGCGCTTGGGGCAGCTTGTGCATGTCGTAATGCTCAAAGTGTGGTGGATCTCTCCCCAATGCGATGTTGAGACGGACAATATCAACAAGTGGTGATGCCATTTGTATGGTTGTAGCTAGTAGGTAGAAATGGTTGCTATTCATTACAGTTATTATAACAGTAATGTCAGATGTCATCTAACAGTCGTAGGAGATGTATAAGCCTCTAACATCTAGCAATGCTTGGGAGGTAATGGAGAGTGTGTATCCATCGCAACCCTGGAGAGTAGTTCAAATAATTGGTCTCGGATAATGCTCAAAACTCCTTGTAGGACGTATGGTGCATGGCTAATCTCTTCCAGTGTGATGGAGTGCTTATAGTGATCGACAGGTGCGTAGCGTAGATGCAATTCTAAGTAGTCTTGTACACTCCAGAGAATAGAGATGATGTGTTGGAACTTGTCAATGTCCTTGGAATTATAAGCTGTATGTTCTACTACTAAAATTCCGTTGTGTCGTAGCTCGAGAGAACCAAACAGTAGAAGATGTTCCCGTGCTAGGCTTATTTCATCCTCAGACAATTCTCTAGAGTCTAATGTGAGTGTTCCAGGTAGGAGAGGGTAGCCTATTAGCACTTGAATGTCTATAATATCAGAGAGTAAGTAGTCTAGATGTCGTCTAGTGATTTCAGCACGTCTCTGAGCAGCAAAGATGGTATTCTTGTACCTATTACAGAGTATATACTGTGCTAGATGATCAGGAAGTACTGGCTCACCCTCCAAACTACTTAACTGCTCAACTAGGCAATGTGAAGAAGCGCGTAATAAATCAGGGTAGACTGGAGGACCACCAGGAACTCTAAGAGTGTCTGGACAATCCAACCAGAGTTGTACATCCTCAGCAGTGCGTGCAACACGAATGGTCAGTGATGGTTGTAATAAGGGCTGCAATATTGACAGAGTGATGAAGATGAGATGTCTGGGACGGTGAACACCCATTCGACTCTTGGTCATCGCATCTACTTCCTGTAATGAGCTAGTAACAAGTGCTTTGTGTAATTGTGGTAATGGAAGTGATAGGAGTTCTACTAAGCTTCTGAGCATCCATACAACATCATCTATAGATATTGGTCTACTACGAAGTCTGTATAATGCTGTAGTAGTTTGGTCTCTATAGAAGTGGTTGAGAGAGCTGAATTCTGTTGGTACAAGCTTGTAGAGGAGTCTTAAGATGTCTCGTGGAAGACTTATGAATGTACCAAGCTCAGTAGCCATGTCTGGTTGATATTAGACTGATATTAACAGCTATAATAAGTCAGTACGCTAAATTATGTAGTATAGTAATATCATATGGTAACAAGCATGTATAACACATCTACACCATGGGATGTAATCATAGACTGACTCTACAGTATTGTAATAACATACTATAGCTTCCAACCACTTCCTACTCATACTACTATGGCTACTATTACACTCCCAAGCGGAATTCGTCTCGCCATTGAGGCTGCCAAGGCTGGCAAGTACAAGAGTATTGACGAGCTGCTTGGAGAGGAGACGAATTTCACTGTGGAAGAGGCAATGGAGCTGTTCAACACAATCCCAGCTGGTCGCAAGGACAAGGATGGGATGCAATACAGAAGTTATATAGCCAACCAGGCTAGAATGGGAGGACGTACAGACGTATTAGACGCCATGTACAGCGCTGGATGGCGTCCAAACCCTGCAGACCTTGTTGCGTATATATCAGTGACACTCTCAGAATCTTGGAGCGTCACTGGTGAGCACACAGATGAGGACTTGGTAACACAACGGAAGACTGCTGCCTGGTACCTCTCCAAAGAGCTACTCGTTCCTAGTGGCATTCCAGAAGTGTTCCGTCCTGCTATTGAGGCTGAGAAGTGTTAGTGACTCTATGTCTAGACATGAGTATAGTAACCTCTACGTCTTGTGAGACGTAAAGTAAATGGCAGAGATTCCAACAGCTGCAAGCCTATTGGGTATTCCCAGGGAGATTGGAGAACTTGTTTCAACTGCCCTGGATGATAGAGATGTGGCCGTTATGCAACGTACTGCTACAGGTACTAGAAGAATAGCCAAGAAGCAACTACTAGAATTGTGTAAGACATTACCAACATCAGGAGAGGTTAAGGCATATCTTATGGAGCGTAGTAGATCATTGGCAGATATTACTGTGGCATTCTTCAGAGTTGGTGGTAGTAAAACATCATGGCAATTAGTAAGTGTCGGTCTAGATGAACCAATTCCAGACTCTCTAGTCCTCAAGCAACGTGCCCAAGTGTATCGTTTTGGACAGGACCTGCCTATAACTAGGAATAACAAGCCTAGCTTCGTAACGCAGATGAGAAAGTGGTTTGAGACTGGCAAACTTCCAGCGGGTGTACCAGATCCTAGTACTGTTCTAGCCATACTAAGACGTAGAATTAGTTGTCTATCTCCTCAATATGGAGTAGAGATGGTTAGAACATACTATAGAGGCGTCTTGGAGCGCTATCTACTAATATTGATTGGTAGAGAAGGCGTAGATGTACTATATACATCGAATGAGTCTGGATTAGATGTACTTATACTACCCAGACCAACAGATAAGAATGAAGGTACATACATGGCTGCTCTTCTTGTACTCGAATTTCTTGTTCATGGTTGGTTGTGGCCAATTGCATGGTGGGATTCGCTAGACACGTCTGAACCAAGACTAGACAGAGTACGATCATATATTAGAGCTTTATTGAACGATATATTGATATATGATCGTGAGTTGGAAGCACAATTGGTGAGCGCGGACATGAAGAAGTTTGAGCTACTACCTCCAGTACAAGACGTTCTAAGGTACATATCTACGCCTGTTAATGAAGAGAATGATGAGCAGCTCTTGGCATTCGCAGTGGGTGATGGACGCATAGTCGAAGTAGTACATAGTGTTCTTGATGAGCGATTAGAAGTTGATCATTACCGCTACACTATCACTATGGTGAATGATATATTCCGTATAGTTCGCGAGACTCTTGCTTATGAAGAGCAGTCTCCAGAGATTGTACAGAAGATACGTAATGGGAATCTACCTGGATTGTTGGATCCCTACAACGTCTTGAGAAGCTATGGCAATGAGATTGGAGTTGCACATGAACATCATGTAATAGTAATAAAACGATACATTCTCTTTAGACAGCTATTACAACCATTAGTAGTTATTCTAGGAGATGTAGATGAAGTTAACACACTACTGTATGAGCCTCTAGATAGGGATAAGACATATAAGGAGACTAAACATAGCAAGAATGTGGCTAGTAAACGCAGATTAGCATTACTGCGAGTATGGCTACTAACACACATCTGGATTCTTGGAGACCTTGCTAATGAATTGCCTAATCCCTGGTCCGATGCTCAAGTGCTTGGAGATGAAGTAGCAAAACCATTACTTCGATTGGTACGAGTAATTTGGGATGCCATTCCAACTGGAGAGCAACCTAGTGCCATTCCTCCCAACCATTATAAGTTGGATAGTGTGGATGCTCTACACTGGAGATGGGATCCATCTTCGAGGAGCTACAAGCGTCCGGTCGCAACAAAACCGAAACCACAACCTACTGACGAATAACACTACTGCGTAGTGCAGTACTCACGAGGTACCCCTCACAACTACCATCGACATCCAATATTTGTACTAGAAATCCCTGCAATCTAACACTGAAATGTGTTGAGTAGTTCTCAAAGTATTGTCCCTTGTATATTGAACATGTATACTGAACAACCCGTACCTACTAATATGTTTGTACTCTTACCATAGTCTAAGCTTGTATCTTCTGGTAAGCCTCTCAGAAAGTGATGGTATAGTGAGCAGAACGTCCTTATCAGACGTTCTGAGAACATGTGGGCTCTCAATAGAGTATAGGAGCTTAGCCACAGCAGTAGGCGCGCTCCATGACGACCTCAAAGCCCTGGGGTGAGCCCTTGACCCACTTCACTTTCTCCTTGACAGCGGCAGCTTCTACCAAATCCTCTCGTGCAGCATGCGGAATCTCGCGGGCAGCATGGCGAGCCTCCTTAGCTGCCTTAGCAGCCTCATTGCCTGGGAGGTAGTCACTCTCAACGAAGCAGTCCTTCCCAAAATCCTCATTGATGTCTCCATACAACACCTCCAAGAAGTTCTCTTCAAGTTCGTTGGGATGCTTCTTACTCTTCAGGCTCTCCAGACGCTGCATCACAACGAGTGGGAGCTTGTCTGCATAGTACAGCTCCTTGGAAGGAACATTGTTACCGTAGGCAACGTGGACAAGTACCACACGGGGTAGAGGCTCCGACGAGAGAGTAGGGTAAACAACCACTGCCTCTACCCAATACTGCCCAGGTACCCCATTACGAGGGTCGAAGAGCAGACGGGCAGCTGCAACAGACTCTGCACGAGTGCGACACTCCTTTGCGTCAGTCTTGACGTCTCCAATACGCACCTCATCCCAAGAATGGGTGTTAGTCAGAGTCTTGATACGCTTGAGGATAGTAGAGTGGAGCTTCAATGAATCGTATGCAACAGTCTCGAAGCTATCAGCAGTAGGGGTAGTGATGAGAACAATTGGGATAGTCATGTGGAAGTGTTGTTACGAAGTGGGGTGTGATACTAGTAGAGGTAGTCTACGAGGTTGAGATGTACAACACTACCAACAGTTACGTACAATCAGATAGCATAGACTATGTTCTATAACACATGTATTGTTATGGATGTGACGAACAGATATACAAATCTACTGTATCGTAAGCAGATATTCTTAAAGCCAAGGGTATAGGAAGAATATGGAGGCTCCTCTTCCCATACCACCAAGAGGACTAAACTACAACGCGTATCGCACCTGGAGGAGTAGCAACCTGGGTAAGAGTAGTAGAGAAGAGCTATCTCGGGGATGGGAGGAGTACAAGCAGAGTAGGTCCAGTCCTAATCCCTCTCCATCCCGTGTACGTTCATCTCCTAATCGTCCTGGACAACATACAAGTCCTAAGCTATCACCTACTACTCGTCTAAGACAGAGTAGAGTAGGAGTACTAGCAGGAGAGGGTATCTCAGGAATGCCTGCTGATCTCCTTAGACGAGTGCTCGCAATAGCACGGAAGGAGGGTACGGGAATGGGAGATATACTACGCTTCTGCTCTACCAGTAATAGGATGGCAACCTTCTGTAGAGATGACGGCTTGTGGAGACTGATATTCGAGGCTAGACACGGAGTAATAGACGAAGGGATTCCTAAAAAGGTGACAGCAAAGTCAGAGGCATACGACATCCACCTCTACGAGCAACTGCCTAATCCTGGAGGTGGAGACCTAGGATTCCTTGATCTTAATAGACCACTTGGTATCAGACACATGGAGGAGAAGGTAATAGCAATATCTGGTTCTCTACGTTCCGTACAGTATGGAACCGTACCTCTACCGAGTTGGAAGGTCTGGTTGAGACTGGTAGAGGCAGAGCTACCACACAGGGACGTCCCGGTCAGCATCAGACTGGTACCTACAAACAAGGAGATATACATACCCAAAGTTATCCGAGACAGTAGGCTAGCACAAGGAGACAAGAGGACCAAATACTCAGCGGATGAGGTATTGGAACTCCAGAGTAGAGAGTTTGAGACCAGGATAGTCAGGAACAGAGCTACACGTCCACAAGACTCTACATTCCTTGCCACTCCAGCAACCTACTTCTCCTTACCCACACCAGCGAGTATGAGAAGATTCAGGGAAGAGGTTGCCAAGTACCATCACTCCTCTACACCTGGCTTCGCGAATCAGCGTCTTCTTGAGGCTGGATTACTCCTGGACTCCATTGTGAGGTCTCCAACCAACCCAGGTGTATACACCGCTACTCTACGTATAAGGGTGATACCAGAACTAGGAGAGGATCTACATAGAGTTCTGAAGCACTTCCGTATCACTGGTAGTCTGAAGAATCCCACCACATTCCAGGGTGTCTACGGGAGGGTTAGTATAGAATACCCTGCTACTCTGAGATAGTGTATACACATGTTGTTAGTTGGAGACTTCCTAACAGTTGAATACTCTTTCCATACAGCACTCAACTCCTCGTTACGAGTGAGGAAAAATACGACAACTTTTGCACGTTATAGATGTTGACGATACCCTGCCCCTTGCACCTCAGAAACCCCACTTCGTACCACACATAACATAAGAGTACAGATATTTATATCTGTACTCATTAGATTAAGCAAAATGAATTTGTAAGCCTCTGTGAGATGAACAATACAAGCACTCAAGAATTCTCCGGCTGTGTTGAGATTAATAATCCTCTTACCAAGGTTTGTTAGTATATGTGCAAGCTTCATACTATTACACAACCAACCAATATTGTATACATCCAATAGTAAGAGGAAAGAATCTAATGTATACTTTGCCTTGCTTGTCAAACGAGCACATGAAAGACTGAGCATACTGGCCATCACATGTGCTCATATCATAAGGGTAACGAGTAGGGTAAGGACGATGGCCGAGGTACGTGTAGAGGGACCAATCAGTGAGGAGAGGGTGTTCGCCTTCCAAGGAGGATCCAGACGAGTAGAGGAGGATTACACGTACTCCATCCTTCACAAGGCCATACGCGGGAAGCAGGAAATCGTAGAACAACTAGTGCGATCTCACGGAGAGGAGGATACACGATGGGGATGGAACGGATCAATGTGGAAGCCATTCTGTAGGGAACGTGAATGTTGGGTAACTCCAAAACAAGGCGAGAGGTGCTGGATACATAGGATTTGCGTCGAACCAGAGTGTTCGAATCGTGTACACATGTATCAGCGATGTCACAGACACGCTCCAGAGGGTATTCAGGAGCATTTTCGTACATGGCGAGCCACATACGTTCAGACGGAGGAGTACATGAAGGCTCAAGAGAGATACTGCAAATCAAGGAAGGGTAAAGAGCGGATAGAACGACGTAACGAGAGGAGGAAACTCCTTCGGATGAGTGTCTATCAATCTCTTTGCAGAATCTCGAGAGTGGAGAAGTGTACTACCGTTGAGGAGGTAACGGAGCACGCCACCAACACGGAGGAGAGGACGGTGAAGTGTGAGGAGGACACGGAGTAGTGGTGATTATCCTAGTCCATCCTAACCTATCCTCATCTCTGCCGGTGCAGAGGATCTAATGGTTGGTACCTAGGTGTTTACACTCCCCTCTCATACAAGGGTCTTTCCATGTAATACTCAACTCTTCCTTGGTACTCCTAATGTTGTTATTCTTCCTCCAAGTTCGGAAAGTATTGTAGTCTAATCCAGGAGGTGGAGGTGGTGCTTCTACCATCTGCACTGGGTTTATTATATACTACATCAACACAAATACAAATAATACAAATAATACAAATAATACACATAAAAGAGTACATATATTTGTACTCTTATCGCAAGTCTAGGCCTGTATTTTCTGGTAAGCCTCTCTCAAGGCAACAATACAGGCATTCAAGAAGCTACCAATTGCCTCAATACGTTTGCGTTCTCCCAATCTATCATCATAAACCACATTTCCTACTTTGTCCAGTCTCTGTGCAACCTCCAGACTATTACACAACCATCCCACAGAGTAAGCAAGGGTAGAATGGTTGGCTAGGATAGTTATTTGTCCTCTTAATGCAATACCTTCTCTGTACCAGGTTTCCTTATGCTCCACTTCACCAGTAATCATATCATAGAACTCCATGCGTATATTCAGGGCGAATGAAAACAAATAATCAATACTTGCAAAGAATAGAGTCTCTACTCTGTCTCTCACTGTTTTCAAGTATTGATTATCCACTCTTTGGCAAGATCCACGTCTCCTATACACATCCATCAATGAAATAGGAGACAATCTAATATGTACTTTCTGATTCTTACCCATTGCGTGCATAAATGACTCTGCAAAACCTCTTATAGGTTTCTTCCACTTGGGGATAACTCTCTTATGCTCTAATTTGTTGTTCATTGAGTGTCCTGCTATTACACCACTCTTATCCTGCTCGAAAAGATACAAGACCCCATGCATAGGACGAGTATTATCATTGAAAACAGTCATTCTGAAAGTAATTGGTAGTGGAATAGTCTCCAGTGCACTCAATATCTCCAACTCTGTGGGTTCTTCATGACACATTCTGATTAGTTCTTGCTCAACAGTTTGTCCAGGCTTCTTACCAGCTGCTGTCATTCTTCCTACTTCCCTGCCTTCATGTATTCTACCACCTATTAGTCTCAAAACATCTCCAGGGATTTCTCCTGTGAATCTAATAGGACTCTTCTTACTCTTCGCCTTAGTAGGACTCCGCTTTGGACTGGTTTGTGGCTTGTTAGGACTCTTCTTACTTGGCGACTTCTTACTTGGTGACTTCTTAGTAGAACGCTTCTTAATTGAGGTCTTCCTAGAAGCAGAGTATTCTCTCCATGCAGCACTCAATTCTTGCACGGTGCCTCTAATTCCATTGTTCTTCCTCCATGTTTTGAAGGAGTTGTAGTCCAGATTAGGAGGTGGAGGTGGTGCTTCTGCCATCTCCACTGGGTTTATTATACATACGGATAATCTAACTCTGAAGAACATTAGGAGCCATTCTCAAGATACCATCCTCTGATATTCTAAGCAATACGAATGAATTCTCGCTAATAGTGCCATTCATATCCACTCCCGCAACACTAACATCAATTACTCTGCCCATTATCCATGACTGGCAGTTGATTAGTAGCTTGTTAGGTTCTACATTCCACCCAGTCGAAGCAACAACATGCTTCTTAAGAATCATACACTCCTCTGAGGTAGCAGCTTCCCAATTCTTTGCAACTTGGAAGGGTGTTTGTGCCATTCTTACCAATTTGTCTACAACTAACATACTCCTTAGCCCAATGTAGTTGATAGTATTATTGGCTGCGGACTTGTATATACCCACCGCGGAGACTATTAACAACATCTGACAAAATTAGAATGACGTGGAGAACATCTTACAACCACGTTAGTAACTACTAATCACTAAGAATGGCTAGTGACAGGGAAATGATCGACACCATTCTTGGTATTACTGATGATCTGGCTAGTATGTCCAATGTCTTAGATGACTCTCCTATTGACAATGTGGATATTGTCAGGCTAAGGAAGTTGTATCCTCATCTCAACAGCTCCTTAGCCATTTTGTGTGGCATTGTGGAGTGTTTCAAGAAGAATAAGCCAGGAGACAAGACCTTTACACAGAGGAAGTTTCATTGGAATGGGGAACTACTAGCATTAGTAGAGGCACAAAAGCAATAATATGCTACTACTATTAATGGAATGGCCTAGAAGACCATTCCAAATCAACTGGTTAATCTGTTGACATCCATCCACAATCATTGCATACCAGAAGAGTGCATTTGGTGCCACTATGTTCAAATTCACATCTCCATTGTTCACCTTTTTTACTCTTCAGTGTGTTCAAATACAAGAAGTTACCACAAATCATCCTAAAGTCCACTTTGGCGTCGCGAGTAGTCTCTGTCTTGATTCTTATGAACACTTCGGTGTATGGCATAAGCGTAATAGGCAATAGGAATGACACAGGTAGGAATTTGTTGTCAACAATAACAAACTCTCTACTAAGATCATTGAAGTGTAGACTAATTCCTATTACCTTGTCCTCTGGATTGAATACAAATCCTTCTAGGATGTTGAAGAAGCCTCTAGGTATCTTGTAGCCGTGGTATAGTTCATTCCAATACTCTTTCTTCCTCCTTATACTGAATCTGTTGTATAATGCATCCTGGTCTTGCATGTATACAGACGGAATATCATCCATCTCAGTAATAGGATATTTGCTAGGATTGAATGTAGAGAAGTATCCTGGCTTGATTCTGATACAATCCTTGATACTCTCTGCGAAGAAGAACATAGCTAGCGGGCTGATTACTGAAGTGTGTGGACAATTCTCATCTCCACATTCGTGATCTGCAGCAGGCTCTCTTAGTTCTGGAATTCTTGCTGCTACACTGCCAATATGTTCCTCTACTATTTCGAAGGCATCGTATCCTCTTATTTTCTGTTGTACCAGACTGCGAACAAACTCTTCTTGTTTGCTCATTAGTTAGTGTATTAATAGTATGTGTTGTTAATGTTGTTGGTGTTCTATCCACACAAGTCAGTATAAGTGTGTCAGTATAAGTGTCAAAGTAACATATAAGCAGTTCTAAGCGATTCTACTGTGAGAATAGCAAGTTCTCTCAACTTTTCAACCTTCTTGCTGTTGGGTACTTGCTTCCTAATAATCTGTGCATACAACTTTCCGGCATGCTCAACCAATGCTGAGTCGGACGTAATCCATGCAACTCTTCTAGCTCTTCTCTTGTATCTTACTGCATGATCAAATAGAATGATTCTTGTCCATGATTGTGGGTCTCTTTCTCCAGTAATCATCTCCTGGATTGGAAGCCATGTATGTTCATTAGGAGCAATGTCGCGATATTCTTGTCTAGCCATGATTATTAATATTGTTCTTGATAGAACCATTATATTCTCTACATACTTGCCAGCATCTCCAACCCTCATACAAGACTTTCTACGCATATACAAGGCATACAATGTTTTGAGACTTACCTCAATAACAATATTTTGTCCCATTCTTACTAGAATCGCTACTCTGTTCTCAATATATGTCTTAATCGGTTTCGTTGTGGTATTTGTGATGTAATCTACAATAATCTTGTTCTCTTCCAGCCACTCCACTCGTTTCTTATTGTCTTGATCCCTACTAATTAGTAATAGTTCACCAGTTGCGAAAATATCGGCTGTATCGGAATAGCTATCCTTAATTCTAATACCAATTGGCAATGGAATACTATCCAAACCATTTAGTATTTCCAATTGTGACAAAGGCTCCTTACACAGCTCTTGTAGCTGTTGTTCTACAAATCCAGTAGTACCTTTGGCAGATATTAGCATACTACGAACACTACCTTCACCCAATTTGGTTGATACTATTCTCCGAACATCTGGCGGCAATCCCAGCAGATTTGCACTGCTTAATCCTCCGTATTTTAACGGACTCTTACCTGGTGATTTCTTACCCGGAGATCTCTTAATAATAACGTTAGCGTAACTAGGACTCTTCTTAATAGGACTCTTCTTAATTGGCGACTTCTTAGTAGCTTTGTTAGAAGCAGAGTATTCTTGCCACAATACACTCAACTCTTCTTTGGTACTTGTAATACCATTGTTCTTCCTCCATGACCTGAATTCATTGTATGACAAATTGAGTGGAGGAGGTGGAGCCTCTGCCATATCAAGTAGTTTAGAAGATAGTAAGTTAGACATCCTATACTCTAGTCTCCAATCGCAGACACTATCTTTGAGTAAGACTACATTTGTGTATACACATCATTAAGAGTCTTAGCTTGTAATACATACAAGGCTCTTAACGATGCTGCCCATTCGTTACTGACACGATTGCCCTCATCAGGAAGGTATTTGGTTAGTACATCAGAGGCTGCTGCTAGTGTTGGACTACACGTAATCCATGCTATGTTCATTGCACATGTTCTATGAGCATTCTTGGATGCTTTCGGAATCCTCTTTGGTAAGACAGTGATAGGTCTTGTTCCTCTAATCACTGCCTCTATAATAGGCTTGATTCGCAACCATCCCTTCATACTCGCTGACATGATCTTGAACGCATTAAGACCATATTGGAGTAACATCTCCTTGGCTTCGCCTCTAAGCCTCAATACATGATCTTCGCAACTCACTCTCAACATACGTACTGCTAACCACGTCTTGGGTGCTAATACAATATGCTCTACTCTACCAGCATACTTCCTTATTATGTCCTCTAGATAGGTTCTGATGGTCTTTCCGTCTCCTCTATGCGTGAGTATTGCTTCATTGAAGTCATTAGTGAGGGACTTGACATCTATATCCACAGCATCCTTGCTTATGAGGAGGGAGATATGTGGATAATACTTCATAAGTATACTCACAAGTACTCTCACTCCCATAGCATGGTTTGGAGATCTACTAGAGACTCTAGGAAACTCTATCCTATCTAAGCCATCTAATATCTCCTCTTGTGTGAGTTCTCCGTTACAGTCTACTCCTTCTGAAGGGGTCCTCTTAGTAGCGGGAACAAGGATAGTAGATGTAGTAGATGTAGTAGATGTAGTAGATGTAGAGTATACTCTCCATGATTCTGAGATGTCCTTAGAGGTACCTCTTATGCCACTATTAGTCCTCCACTTTCTATATTCATTGTAGTTGAGACCAGGCGGAGATACTGGAGGTTCAGCCATGTCCTTTACACTCTCTACGTACTATTTGGCACGTAGAGTCATAAGTACTCTAGTCTCCAATCACAGATACTATCTCTGAGTAAGACATACATAAACCACAACATAACTAGAAGATGGAGGCAGTACCACCTCCTGGTCTAGACTACAATGCCTTCAGAACATGGAGGAAGAATAATGGCATAACATCGAGTAGGGAGGAATTGGGAGAGGCCTGGCGCATTTATTCTAACTCCTCTTCAATCCCTAGGAAGAGTCCAACACGGAGAAGTCCTACTCGAAGAAGTCCCAAGAAGAGTAGAAGCCCCAAGAAGAGTAGGAGTTTAGTGAAGTATGGAGGACTGAGTAGTGCGTCGCTAACAGGCATTCCCAGGGAGGTTGGTACATTAATATCTTCTCGTTTCGGTAGAGGAGAAGTAGCAGCGATGAGAATAGCGAGTAAGACCACGTCTAGGATGACCAATGAGCAGTTGAGGAAGTTGTGTGAGACTCCTATAACAACGAGCGAACTGTTGAATGTGTTGGATAAGCTCCAATTACCAGTCGCGTACACGTTACTGAACCTTGCGAATGGGACAATTTGGTACCAGACCATATTGCCCAACACGGAATTAGCTGAGAGATCTGCGAGAGATATTAGGATTTACGGCCTAACCAGCATGGAGCGGGCAAGAAGAGTACTAGCTGGAAACAAGACTAGTGAAGTACATTTGTGGCCTGTATCGCTCAAGCATGTACTGGAACAACGTCTATCGTGTAGGAACAAGACACGCCCAAGTTTTCTAGCACGTAAGAGGCTAGTGGAACTTGCGCGAGAGGATCTCTACAAGTTCCTACCAACAGGTTCACCCTATCTCACAGATATAGATACACTACTGAGCGGAGATGAGTATGTTTTTGTGCGTCGTCCTACTCTACAGCAGGCAGAGACAGGTCATCTGTCACAACAAATAGTATCGCTACATATCAACGTGACAGGCCACATGGAGGGTCGTCACTCTGCAGAGGGACCGCCTAATACGAGCCTGTATGGACTAGATTTACAAGCTCTACACAATGCGTGTACCGCAGCCTTCAATGTTGAATTGGAGAGGCTCAGGGCACTGTACAAGAGCCTGTGAACAAGGTTTTACTAGCTAATAATATAGCTAGTAAGCGCACAACATCATAACAAACATCATTACATCAATTCATAGGCATTTCTGAGAGACTGTACTGTGAGAATAGCCAGTTCTCTTAGGTTCTCAACCTTCTTACGTTGCGTAATCTTAGTAGCAATTTGATGATATAATCTATTGGCATGTCTGATTAGTTCTGGATCGGAAGCAATCCACGCAACTCTCTTTGCTCTTCGATAGTATCTAGTAGCTTGGTCAAATAAGATAATTCTTGTCCATGATTGTGGGTCTCTTTCTCCAGTAATCATCTGTTGAATTGGAAGCCAGTCATAGTAATGATGCGCAATATCATTATATTCTTGACGAGCCATAAGAATCAATAATGACCTAGCTAATCTCATTGCTGTTTCGACATATTTGTCTCCATCTTCGCCTGCCAAACAAGACTTTCTACGCATATACAATTTGAACATTGTTTTGGGTCCAACATCTACCGAACCATAACTTCCCAATGGGAGGAAATATTTGGATTCTGCCATTCTCTGAACGTATGCTTTGAAGTCCTGGATATTCTCGGAAGTAACTCCTAGTTTGTCTTGCACTACTCCCGCTTTGATCCTATCCAGTAATAACAAATTGTTACCTACTACATCATTACTCTCTTCTTCGTTGAATGGTTGTGCATTCCTAACACCAACACTAATGGGTAATAGAATCTTATCCAAGCCATTCAGTATCTCCAATTGTGTTAGAGACTCTCCGCACATTCCTTTTAGCTGCTCCTGGACGAATCTACCTGTACCTTTTGCAGCTGTTTGCATGCTACGAACACTTTCTTTGCCTATTCTAGCAGCTACCATTCTCTGAACATCCGGAGGCAATCCTAGCAGATTTGCACTAGTTAATCCTCCATATCTCTTTGGACTCTTAACAGGACTCTTAACATTACTCTTACTTGGTGACTTCTTAACTGGGCTTATAGTAAGACTCTTCTTCACACTAGTCTTCCTAGAAGCAGAATATTCTTGCCACGACGCACTCAATTCTTGTGTGGTGCTCCTAATACCATTGTTCTTCCTCCAAGTACGAAATTCATTGTATGATAGATTAGGAGGAGGTGGCGGTGCTTCTGCCATAACTAGCTGTTTATTAGGCTCTTAATATGTCGTAACAAACACTCATCTCCGAGCTTGTCATACTTCTTATACCAAGGACAGTGGTCTAATACATATTCTTCAGGATTATAGGGTGTACAGAATTCACTACCATCCTCCTTCCTCCAAATTGCTTCTCCAGTACCACTATACAGACTTAATCTACGGCCTCTAGAGAAGATCAAGTCAATATAGAAGTCTCTACCTTGTTGTCTATAACATCCTGCGGCTTTAAGGGCAGCTAACACTGCCTTCATCTGAGGTGTATGCCCAAGATGACGTAGCGATCTCAAAGCTAACAATAACTCAGCCGGACTGCGATATCCACTCGATAGCATATTCATAACATGAGGAGCACACCACTCAGCTCTTAATACTCGCACAGACCAGCAAAAGGCGAGTTCTGCCATGGCTACACTTATAGATGTTGGGACTCTTCCTACTGCTCTACGAAGGGTATCTGTGAGTGCTATCTCATGCAATGGCACTAAAACTGGCTTGCCTCTATACATCACAGTCTTGACTATCCCAATAACTCGTTTTGAACCTATGAGAGGGTTGTGATAGATGACAATATTCCCTGGTAATTGTATTATGAGATGTCTACAATGACTATTCACAACTGCAAAGATCCAAGAGACCAGACGAGGAATAGGAAGACTTAGTATAGTACGTCTCCATACACGCGAGATCCTAGACAGTCGATTGAAGGTACTAGGATGCGAGTACAGTATGATATGAGGTACTAGATCACTAGGTAGTAGTAACTTGGTACTAGACATATTGCTTGTTCTAAGAGGTGTTGCAACTCTTAGGTCAATATTATGCAGCCAATTCAGTGAGAATTGACTGAAGTATTTGTTTGTTACTTGCAAGTTGGTTTTGGTTTGGGAGGCATTGGAGGATTATGTAGAACAGCAGAATGTGGCTTCTTCTTGATACATATCCTGCAATTGTAGTTTCCGTTCCATATTGCTGTAAATCCAGCTTGTTTGAATATCCAAACAATCAAGCCCGGATCGGGCGAGTTCCAGACAAGCCACAAGTCCGCTATCATCTCTCCAGATTCCGAGAAGGCGGATTCTGCATCTACTTTGTGATAGAACACATATTCCTTGCCCGGATAGCAATGTTGCAATTCCAGTGCACCAGACACTGCACAACAACCCCAGTTTGTCCTGCAAACAAAGCCATGCTTCTTCTCCAATTCGCTTAACACAACATGGATGCGATCGCGTGTAATAACAGACGGTCGTTCAGGAATCTCCATTGACGTTGGCTTAGGCTTGCATACTTTCTTGGCTGCGGGTTTGGATGTAGGAGTGGACATGTTAGGATTGACCCATATCTCAGGAAGAATGCCTCGAATCACTTTGGAAGTGTTGCTAATTAATAAGATTAATATAATAAATAGATAATAACAAATAAGATAATAGATTATTAGTTGGGTTATCTTAATCCAACTATGTATCAATACTAATGTTATTCTCTATATAACTTTCTTACTCTCTCAATTTGTTCTGCAGCCTTGATAGCATAGGCAACACCAGCCTCTTCAGGATTAGCTGGAAGAGTGGCATAAACATCATCGGTAGTTTGTTCATTTTCCACAAGATTAAGCCAATTAATAATACGCATCAAAAGCAAGATCCTACTGCGTAACCCAACACGTTTCATAATTGTTTGTGTTGACATATTTGGTATTTGTATTGTTCCAGTCCCTCTTATTGCTTCTAGAGCTGCTTCTTTCACTTCGTTGGTTATTGGTGTTGCACCAGGACCAGCAGACCACAACAACATGCTAATAGGACCTCTTGTAACATCCTTAACATATTTTCCTTGTAAGTGTTGCACATAATCTGGAGCAAGTTTGGGACAAGACAATCTATGTGCCCGCATAGCTGCTACTTGGCTTTCATCTGTTACTAAATATTTAGTGTAGGATCCATACATACTATTAGCTTGTTTAATAGCAACTCCAAACGGAAGAGACAGCTTATTAGCAACTCTTAGAAACTCCTTTAGGGTCACTGGTAGCCTGCATATCCTTGCTATTTCTTGGTTTGTTAGTCTTCCTGTCTGTGTACTAACACGTCTCATTGTTGCCACTTCCTTCTCTGGCAACTTACCAACAACATATTCTCCAATTTCTCGTGGTACATCTAGTAATGATACTCCAGCAGGAATCCTCCTTGTTGGACTCTTCTTAATTGGTGATTTCTTTGTTGGCGACCTCCTTGGAGGACTAGTCTTACCAGAATATTCACTCCATGCAACACTCAATTCTTCCCTTGTGGCACTTATTCCATTGTTCTTTCTCCAGGCTCTGAAGGAGTTGTAGTCCAATCCTGGTGGAGATATTGGTGCTTCTGCCATGATAGTAGGTGTTTATTATAACCATTATGCTGACTGACAATATCCCTAACCAGAAGATTGTTATTATAACCTACACCTAACCATACTTAACCAACCAAACATGGCAATCCAAACATGGCAATCCAAACACCCAACGGCACAGATCTCTGCGTCTTCCTGAAGCGTCTCAAGGCAACAATTGAACAGCACTCTTGCGCGCAACTTCATACGATCTTGCGAGAAGCTGGAATTGAGTATCACAACGCACAAGACAATGTTGTAGTCCCAATTGTCTACTCTACATACAAGGACTACAAACTCAAGACACAGTGGGTAATGTCCAAGCACAAGACTGGAGAAATGTCTCTAAAGAAGACAACGGATGCAGAGAAGGATGGTTACTTGGAGACACCAGGACAATCTCTCATCAACTTTGCCATTCTATTGGCAAAATTGGTGCCTCTTAGCCAGGAACCACTGATACTTAGTCGAACAATAACTCGTTGCCTTCTGCCAGGTGGTACATTGGAGGGAGAACACAAGACTCCTCTCAACGAGAAACGTGTATTTCTCTCTTCAGAGCGCGGCTCAAACAAGTGGCTAGTAGTTAATCCTCCTTCACGCCCTTCGTGTAGTACACAAAGCTACACTTATGATTACATTGAGGAGAGTTATGAAGCACCTCATTTTGCGGAAGGAACTACACTTACTCGACCGCCACCACTCGAACAGGTGCGTATTTTTATGCCAAAAACCAAGCCTTACAACGCACCAATTACAGCAGGCGATTATCTAGATTATTTGTACTACATTATCTTTGTATTGGACACTAGACGAATCCCTAATTTGTGCGCAGTGGTTCCTATGCTAGGCAAGTACAAAATCAAGTATATTGCTGAACATCTGTATGAATTTGATGCATTTGTGATCCGTGTTGCATATGCACCTCTAACCACTTGCGTGTGTAGTCCAGGATGGTTGTTGTGCGGTATTAAGCGCTATGTTTCACTAATAAGCATAGAAGCACCCGATCCAGCCAAGACTAATTGGAATATATTGTCTAATAAATTACTCGCTCTTGGCGAGCAAACAGTAATACTGGACAAGGAAACGACTAAGAGCATTCTGTGCATGCGATTGAGGATAGATTTTGATCAAGATATTCCAGCTTCCTATGTTGATGTACACCATCACTTGCGGATTGTTGAACCCAGTGCCTAACTAACCATCCAAGATGAATCTAACCTCGCGGAATACCATAACTCTCCCCACACAAAACATCGGGGTTCTTATGATCAAGGACAAGACACAAACCTTCTATTATGTCGTCAAGATACTTCCAAATGTCTTTCACAATCATTCTACGCCATCTAATGGCATTCATATTACTAATATCCCTCTTCTTAGCAGACGTCTTACATATCTCCAAGTAATCAACAACTGCTTCTAATGAGAGTGTACAATTAATCATCCATTCGTCTTTTTGGATCCAATCTCCCTGTACTTGATATATAGTACCTCCTAGTGTTCTATCTACTCTCCTTCCTAGCCTCATACCAAATACACTAATGAATTGGTCATGATTATGAGAGAGTTCTTCACTAGTCCATCCAGTATCATCCATTAAGAGACTATTACTAGCGAGTTTGTATCCTACTATTGCATCCAATGTAATACTATCCCTTAATAACCAGTCCAAATGTTCTCTTACTCTCCTATCTACTTGTTGGTATACCCACTTAACATCTCTGTTTCTTCTGAGGAGAACAGCAATCATAATTGGTAGAGGAAGGACAGGGTCTATTACTCTTTGCATTGCCAATACAATACTAGGCGCATCTAAGGGAGACATTCTTCCTTCTTCTACCCTCATCACGCTAATATTACCATTTTTATATGCTCTTACAAGATTAACAGCTTCGTATTTGGTGTAGTGTAAGACATATTCTTCTATTTCTCGGATGCTAACAAACGGAATATCAAGGAAACGAGTAACACCAGTATATAGTATACATTCTTGTATTCCAATACCAAGTCTTCTCATAGCAGTTGTCATTTCTGGTCCATTACCAACTGTAAAACACTCCAATATTCTACGGAGAGTACAAGCTGCTTCTCTACCTGTTATTTTGGAGCATCTGTGTTGTATTACAAGCGGATTGGTCTCTGCTAGGAATGTCTTGTTGAGAGTACTAAACCTCCATGGATAGAAGGAGTATATTAGTCTTCTAATGTCTGAAGGAAGTGTTGTGAATACACCAAGCATGTTTGTAGCTGGGTTTGTTCTAACCCAACTAACTACATATTAGAGATGTCACTATAATAGTTGTGTTTCCTTGTAGAAGAACCATACTTCTGCCATGAGATTTAGTGTTAGAATACATTCTTTACGCATAGAAGGAAGTGTGCTTGTTAGTAACTTAATACGGTCTTGCTCTGTACCAACAGGCATCCAAAAATGTGCTAATAGTATTACTCTATGTAGTTTGTTACGTTCTAATGGCAAATATGTGTTTATCTTGGTAAGAAGGGATGCATTATTCCAAAATTCTGTGGATAACCCTACAGTCCAGTTATATACAACATTTAGGATGTAGATACGAATATCCATCTCAATTCCTAGCTCTCGTGTTATATGGAACAGAGTAGCATGGTCTACCATGCCAGGAAAGTGTTTTAGCCTCAGAATATTCTCCAACAAACAACTTTCTGGCACTTGTGTCATTATAATCCTGTGCTTGACGAGTTTGTACGCTCTGTACAACACAACACTACCAATTGTTTCCACAACCACCACTGTATCACTAGGAATATAGATGCGTACCTTTGTTCGTTTGCCACGTTTCATTCTTCTTACTAACCAACTAATAACAATACCATGATGAATCAACCCAATCTTCTCGGCAGTGATGTCTTCATTCATATGGCGCTCATTATGCCACAAATCAATGATATTGGTGAAATTGGTGGTATCTTCGCCTATTTCGCGGGAAACATACATAGGATAATCACAATTCCAACGTACGAGCCAATATACTTCTTCTCTTTCTTCAGGAGTACAAGGAGTAACAAGATCTTCTACATCTATGTCTATAGGACCGTCTCGTGATGGTGGTGTATCTATTCTCATTCTTTCATACAACAATCTTATGTTTGAGGTAATTGGTGCTACAGATTGCTCACAGAATTGATGTCTGAATTGAGAAACAAGATCTACTGCGCGTTGGATGTGTACACCGCGACACAACATGATATTGACCATTGTAGACGGATTAATAATACTTCCTTTTGGAATTAGCTGTTCTAAACCAGCTCTAGGATTTTCTAGAGATAGAGTAGTACGTTCGTATGTGAGAGTAGATCCTAAATACGATGTCATAACTGTTATTTCATCCACAGTTTTTGAGCTTATACTAATATAACGAGGTATATCACTCCTCCTTGGTTTGCCGAGAATTAGTGTTATTGGGTGCATAGGAATATACCAATCTACATGAACAAGAACAGCACATTCTATACAGGATACAACCCATCGTATTGACTCTCTTCTTCCTGGTAGACACAAGAAGAGATTACTTAAGTGTTCGTCGGTATATCTCTTAGTTCTTTTGCATGCTAACTGCATACTATTAACATCTTCTGCTTCCAAACATGCTCCTATCAACTTTCCAATGTCTATGGGAAGAGTTAGAAACATTACTTTGGTATTTGGCACTTTGTGAGTGTTAAATATTTGTAGGATCAGTCTGTTAATAAGCAGGTATTCCACTTCTAGCTGACCACATTCCTTCATAACAGAATGTACATCAAACTTAATAATACCAAACTTAATAATACAAAACAATGCAGAAGATAACAGGAGAGATGCTCCTTGCCTATGTGAATGTTCTCAAGTGTGTAATTGAGGATTCATCCTGCGAGGAAGCTAGCAAATGGTTCAAGGACTTTATAGTACCATATTCTTGTGTGGATAAAGCCAGTATAGTAGTCATTTCTATTGTCTATGCTACTCGTAGTGATCTTAAACTGGGAACACAGTGGCTACTATCATACTACGAGACAGGAAAATTGTCTCTGAAGAAGACAGAAGATGCAGAAAGAGATATCAAGACACAGGAAGATGGATACTTGGAATCACCACTACAAACTGTAGTCAATTATGCTAGCCTTGTTGCGGAACTCACAAAGCTCAGAGATGAGGTAATTATACTAACACCATCAATGAGACGCAGTCTTTTACGTGTTTGTGACCAGAAAGATCCGTCAGAACAATCGAAATATGAACCACAGTTGTCTGGAGAACGAGGTTCGAATGTTTGGTTGGTTGTTAAGCCTCCAACATATCCAGTAACTAACAACATATCTCGCAAGCGTACTGCACCCATATCTAGAGAAAAGTACGACGCACTTATGGAACAAATAGAAATTATTCGAACAGAGCTTGCTTATCCATCTACAGCAATGCAAACAGGGCTTAAGCAGACTCTATTGGATCTATCTGAAGAGGCAGCACATTTTATGAGCGGAATGGATGAGCCAACTCCTGAGATAGTCACACCTCTTCGTCCTCCACGCACCAAACCGCGTCAAAATGCAAACATAGAAGCACGATACCAAGCAATACTTCTCAAAATTGAGGCTGTGAAGAATACAAGAACAATGAATGAGAGAGAACAGCAACATCTGCTAGACAAGCTTAGTGATGAGGCTGCACAATTATTCTCTTTGCTAGAGTAGATTATACTATTACTATATACTATTAGAAGCACTCGATTCCTAGGAATCGGATGGAGTTTGTTTGCTAGTATACTAACCATCATCAGAATCTCCACCATAATAATCGCAAGTAGAACACTGTCCAATATGCCTATCATCCATTTCTGGCTCATAGATTTGCAACACTTCTCTCAGCAATCGGAATATTGTATAGCATTCTTCATTAGTAACAGGCAATCTTCCTCTCAGAAGAGTATCACGCTTCTCATTAGTGCCTAATTCCATCCAAAAGTATACTAATAACATCAATCTATGCAAATCAATGGGTTTGTATGAGAAACCAACTCTACTAGAACTACCAGATGTAATATGATCCCAACTAATTGCAGACAATCTGTTGACATAGCTGAAAGTGCCCTTAATGTATGTGTAGATATCAGACACTCTATGCGTTGTCTCGGATACTACAACCGCAAATGTAGAATAGTCTACTATACCAGGAAAACGCCTAGTCTTCATAATATTCTCCCATAGGCAACTCTCAGGCACAGGAACCATCACAATCTTGTTACTAATGAGTGCATAAGCTCTGTACACTATAGTATTCTTACCGATAATCTCCAAAACAGCAACAATCTCCTCGTGAGTATGAATCTGTATTCTTACCGATCTACCTTTCTTCATCTGGAGACATAACCAGCTAATAATTGTAGCATGGTCTGGCAGTATCTCAATAGTATGAATGGGTTCTTGTTGATGAGTCATGTTCCAATTATGAATAATAGTGCTTATTTCTTCGTTATTTTCATGTGGGCTGCCAGTATTCATTTTCAAATCGCATACCCAGCGAGCAATCCAGTAAGCTTTTCTTCTTTCTTTCTCATTACAAGGAATAAGAAGGTCATTCACTTCCACTTCTGAGTTATACAGATTCATTCTCTCATACACAAGTGGCATATTGGTAATGAAAGGAGCTATTATTTGCTCTACAAATCTGTCTCTGAATCTACCAACAATTGTAGATGCTTGTTGGTGACATTGGCCTCTATACAGCATAACCTTGAGCATTGTCTCTGGGTTAACAATGCTTCCAAGTGGAATGGAATGCTTCAAAACGTTTCTAGGATTTATTCTAAGATCAAATAATGTCGCATGAAGAAGCTCTGATGAAGCTGTAATGTAGCATACTTGTACATTGTATGTGTATGTGATATTTTGTCCTACCAGCCTAACGAAACAAGGAGTATCATTCTTCTTAGCATTCACATTACATACGGAATGATTGGGAACATACCAGATCATATCAATTTCGTGTACACATTCCAGGTGAGACAAAATCCATCTTATTATTTCTCCTCTGCTTGGTAAGTCTAGGAAGAGGTTGTGTAACCTCTCTTCTGTATACAATTTGGTACGTTTGCATGCTAGTTGCATACTATTGACATCTTCTGCAACTAGATAGGTAGATAGTAAGCGTCCTAGGTCTAGAGGAATACCTACTAGGGTTGTAGAGATGTCTAGTTGCATTGTGTAGTTGTTACTACTAAGGTTAGTAGTAGCAGAATAGATCAGTTGGGTATTAGTAAGTAGATGGAATAGTGTCTGCAATCAATTACTAATGTGTTTCATCAGCTAATTCCGCTGCAGTATGGTGTCTACCTATTAAGAGCATAAGGTTATGGACCATTGCCCTACACTGTTCCTTAGAGGTTGGGAGAGGCACTCCTATTAGTTGTTTCTGCATTGCTATATCATCCAAATTCAACCAGAAACCAACTAATAGCATTGCTCGGTGTACAAAGACAGGGTAGAATGGTTGCTGTTGGACGGACAAGGGTGGAGGGTTGCACAATTCTTTCATGAAATTAGTATGAGAACAGACGCATTGACTTTCGATATGTTCTCCCTTCACTTTTATGAGTGTCTCATAATCAACTCTGCCGGGAAACCGTCTAGTCTTCATAATATTCTCCCATAGACAATCATTCGGTACTGAAGTCATGCAAAATTGATCGGAATTGAATCTGTATCCAATTATGTAGGTTCTATACACTACAATTCCGTTAATAAACTCCAGAATGACAACACATCCAATAGAAACATAGATGGCTATTCTGGTAGGTTCTGCTTGCTTCATTCTTGCTAATAACCACGTAATAACAGCAGAGTGATCTGGTAGAATATTGTGAGGTCTTGATAAGTGCTGATAGTTGTGCCTTCTATTTGCTTCCCACATATGGATTATTTCGTGGAATTCTTTTGCTCCATTCTGATGCGGATCTTCAACATATTTATAACCTTCAGACACCCAAAATCCAGGCCAATATACATTAGTTGTATTCACTCCTGGTAGGAGTAACTTATTGCACGTCTCTTGCACGTCTTGAGCGTGACTTTGTGCCATTTCGTGGAACCCTTCCATTCTCTCATACAACAACGACATATTGGATACAAATGGAGCAACACGTTGGTGCATAAATTCGTCACGGAAGCGACTTACTATACCAGAACACTCTTCGAAAGATAGCCCTCTGCATCGTATAACTTCTAACATCGCGTCTGGATTAGGAATACCACTTACTGGTACTATGCATTCCAAGGTTGATCGAGGTGTGGGACTCAGCAATATTGTGGTGCTGCGAGTAACCTGTGTGGATTCAACTGTAAGATAGCTTCTTATTAGTTTTAGTTTCAGCTCAAAATCATTTTCACGATGCATTAACAGAAATATTGGAGTATCTGTGTCTTGAAAAGGTCTGGCGATTACAGAATGATTTGGCATATACCACACGAGAAGAAACTCAGAATTAGACTCCAAACGAGACACAATCCATCGCATTACTTCTCCCCTTGTTGGTAGACTCATTCTTAGCTTACTAATGTATTGATTAGTATACTTCTTAGTACGTTTGCACACCAATTGCATAGCAAGCATATCTTTTGTCTCCAAGTACGATGAGAACAGGCATCCCAACTCCACTGGTACTGTTAGGAGGTTTGGAGATGTATTACTACTCATTTCTGTCGAGTATTCTACCGAGTACTTGACAACGCAATAGTTATAGATGTGTAATAGTGTCAGTCTCCAACAATGCTATAATTACTAACCATATTTTTGTTGATGCTTTGTCTCCAAATTGGCCCTATTTGCAAAGACCAAAGTATACTGGATACCAACAGATAGTATGTTGATTTGGAATGGTCTTCTAGGCCATTCCATACTATTAGTTATTGTTGCTTTTGTGCCTCTATAGGTATCTAGTAAGAACGCAATGTTGTTCAGATACTTTGTAGAGGATAATAATTCAAGATTAGTCTGCAGGATTTCTAGTACAAAAGTTGGATGTTGAGGGTTGTTCTGAGGGGTATCGCGAGAGAGGGTAGTTGTGTATGTCTTGAGAATGGCGAATATCAGTCCTTAGTTGGTAGTATTAATACGATTCTACTCATTAATAACCACCAACAATGCACGTTTCCACTCATTATCGACACGTCTCAATAATTCCAACAATGTTTGAGTGTATTTGTAGTCTTTTAGATTCTTGTTGTCACCATAGATAGTATCGAACGAATCCTGGACTACTTCGCTCAACAGTAACGTCACACAATTGTCTCCTTTTGGGTTAAGTATTCCTCTTACAACATCGTGTGCAGTTGTAATAAGACCAGACATTCCCATTCCAATGTACCTCTTATCTGTTTTCCAACGACTGAATGGACCCCAAAGCTTAATACCTGCCAAATAGTAGGCTAATGGATAGGGTTTCTCAAAACTCATTAGATGGAAATGATGGGCAATGTCACCAACAAACGATTCATCATATTCTTGCTCGTTGTAGGCCACCAATTTATCGCCTTCCCAGTACAACGGTGTGTATTTGTATTTGCCGTCTCGCATAGGAACTAGAACAACAAAATGCACGTCTAGTCCCATTAATATTGAGTGTTGATATGCCAAATAATTGGTGATTAGATAGTGTCAGTCTTATATGTTTATGTACTGTATAATTACCTACAAATAGCTATCTGACAACCACATACTCGTACTAGTATAGTAGTATACCAAACTACACTCAACCAAACATGACAGGTGCTCCAATCACTGCAGAGGATGTTCTCCGCTATGTAGAGTACATCAGAGAAGCAATTCAGGCTCCCTTTCCCGATACTGTAGCTATGCTGAACAAGCACAATATTTGGTACACTGGCTACTGCAATGTTAGTGTGCACAGTATCATCATTCCCATCGCTTATGCACATGCCGACACTCTCACTGTCGAAGAGCAGTGGTTGATGTCTCGCTACGACAGCGACGGTCCAAGGTTCTCAATGAAGGAGACACAACAGGCAGAAAAGGACATTCAAGGAGATAAGGATGGTTATAGGGAGACAGTTGGACAATCTCTGAACAATTTCTTCATTCTTGTTCAAAGACTAACCTCATTTGGTATGAAAGAGGTTATTGTGGATGAGAACACCACCAAGAGCATTGCGAGTATGCAATCAGGACTGCTCATCCCAGCTTGTTGGAAGAAGAAACACAACTATCTGCCGCGGCCTGTTGATGGAAATACGTGGTTCATTAACCACATACTCAACCCAGAAAACTACACTGGATACAAGCCTACTGTACATATACAACATGTAGAATACAAGATTGATTCCTCTTCCCAGAAGAAGTACGATTCTCTTCTCAAGCAAATTGAGATAGTAAAGACAGAATTAGCTTATGCTGTGGAGGGAACAGTAGCACAAGCGCGACTCAAGGCGTCATTTGCAGAGTTGTGTGATGAAGCTGCCTATTTCATGAATGGAGTAGAGGAAACTACTCCTGTGCAATCTCAACAACCTGTGCAACAACCATTTATTCCTATGGAAACCAAACCCTATGATGCACCAATTACAGCGAGCGACTATTTGGACTATTTGCACTTTGTTTTGATTGCGATACAAGCAAGGAAACCGGTACTAACATTTGCGGCACTACAAAGATACCAAGTGCCACACAATGCTGTCTGTTTGCATGAATTAGACCATTTTGTAATTCCATTTGTGTATGCTCCTCAATCCACTTGTAGATTGGCATCACAATGGCTGTTAAGTAGCACTATAGCTAGAGCTTCGATGCGGAACACAGAAGATGTTGAATTTGAGATTAAGAGTAAGAAACAACCACAGTATTATGAGAATTTTGTACAATCCGAGGCTAATCTTGATGTATTTTGGAATGAATTGCTTGCTTTGGGTGAACAAACAGTGATTCTGGATAAGGCCACTACAAGGAGCATTCTGTACATGCGTTTGAAGACAGGTATTGATATTCCGCAAGCCCATGTTGATGTGCACCAACACTTGCCAGAGATTACAAACGGCTACACTTGGTTGCGTATTGAGAACCCAGAACCTAGCGCAAGAATACTAACTACTCCTACCGTTACTCCTACAACTACATCTGCATCTGCAACTAAACGACGTCAACCAGATGAGGGAGTAGAATCACAATACCAAGAGATTCTCAAGAAGATTGAAGCTGTGCAGAACTCAAGGACAATGGATGAGAGGGAGATGCGACACATGCTAGACAAGCTCGGTGATGAGGCAGCGCAATTGTACTCCTTGTTGATGGTGTAATTTGTGTATGTACTAGAATCCCTAAGCGGGATTCCAGTCTATTGCTGGAGATGTGGATAGTAAGACAGCGACTAAGCAGTGTTGCCTTTGGTCAAGAAGAGTACTTGCGAGACCTGTAGATGTGCTGGTATGGAGTGTCCAGAACGTAGAGGCGTTTTGGCAGCCTCTATCTTAGCCACATATTTGAGAGCCTCTGTAATAGTCATAGTGTCGGTACCGTAGAAAAGCTTCTCGAAAGAGCTTTCGTTTGGTGGAAAGTCTCGAATACGTTCTAATACATCCTCAGGAAGCTTGGTAATATCATAGAGAGCACAGTCTGGCTGGGAGGAATTAGAAGTCGTAGCATGGACAAGGATGGCTAGTGATGTAGTCATGGCAGGATGTAGTGTAGTTGGGTTGTTACTACCTAGAATAGACAGTAATATAGTCATATGTATGTTATGTACTCTGTATGTAGGTCATCTACTACCTTCGTAGTCAATCGTACTAGCGGTACAAAAGACTGTTTCATCAATGTATTACGCAGTTCATTTGTACCCAATCCCATCCAAAAGTATGCTAGTAGTGTCAACTTTTGAAGTACAACAGTGTTAACAGCAATTAACCCATTCCACTTCTTTGTGCTTGGTACATGGAAGAAACAGCGGTTACCTTCTTGGGTAAGAAGTTTGCTTACTTGCCATCCTATGTATGTATTGATGTATCTTGCAATTGATTCCCTATCTACTTGACATACTTTTATGAGACAAGAATGATCCAAGATGCCTGGAAATCTTCTTGTCTTCATAATGTTGTGTATTAAGCACTCTTCCGGCACTTTGACACTCAACACAAGTAGCATATCTTCAATACAATACGCACTGTGAGTTACAACACCTTTAATTACTTCTATAACAACAATGACACCACTCTGCATAAATATGCCTATTCTTGCAGCTCCTTTGTTCCTAATTACATCAAGAAGCCACCATGTAACTTGCGCATGATCTGGGAGTCTTCTTACTAAGAATGGATATGTATGCGAATTATACATGCAAAGTGTGCCGAATAGTTTCCGTCTGGATGTCTCATGTTGCTGATCCCAAACATGAATTCTTGTATTGTGATACACCCACATTCTAACAACATATAATTCATTTGCATCTTCGTTCTCTATCTCTAGGAGTTGATCTTCTAGATACAAACCATCGGTTAGGAGCATCTTAACAGTCTTAATATCATCGCCAATGAAGGGTGTTATCCTTGGTAGAATAATACTATCCTCAAGTTGTTGTCTTACTTCGAATGGTCTAAGAAGAGAAGAACGACGCAGAATTAGAATGTTGTGAACAGTGTTAGGATCTACACGAGCATCGTTTGGCACAATACTAGTCAGTGTTTGACTGAGATTCGCTACCAATTCTGTGCTATAATCTCCACTAACAGTAAGCTGTTCATTACGATCCATGTAGTATTTGGTGCAACTACTCGCAGAGTTGTTGTCTGTTACTTCAATGCATACTTGTATGAGTACACTTGATCCTACTATTCCTGCGCTAACATTTCTTATAGCAGGAGGAATGTACCAAGTCACAGTAGTAGGATGATTAGACTCGCTACAAGATTGTAGGTAGCGTATTACTTCTGCTTTGGTTGGTAAGCTAACAACTATCTCCTTCATTCTACTGTCACTGAATAGTTTTGTGCGTTTGCATGCTACTTGCATCATAAGAACACATTGTTGTGGTAGGAGAGACGCTATTATTCTCCCAACATCGATTGGGAGGTTTAGGAGTGTAGTATACATGTTTCTACTATTAATAGTATATGAATAGCAGATCAAATAGCATCTGACAATACTAGACTAACATTACTAAGCATTCACAACTCCACCAAACACTCCACTACCAACCAAACATACCAACATGTCTACTCCCAAGACCATCAACGTCATCCTCATCACATCTATCATCAACGACGAACCAATCACTGAAGCATACGATGCTGACAAGATTCCCCAGGAAATCGTGCAGCGAATGAAGCTGCTTCGTTCCGAGTGTGATTGGAGAAATGTTTGCTTTGCTGATGTCAAGACACATCTTGAGTTGTACCACAAACGTGTCACGCAACTACGCACAGCCGTACTGGATGAAGCCACGCTGAATGGAGATTACGAGCTTCGTGGTGAAATCCCAACACATTGGTGCATCAAATGGGTGCGAAACTACCACAATGGCAAGGACTACAAGCCAACTGTGATTGAAGTTAAGACCAAGTGCTGCTTTGGTGATCCTGTCACAGCATACTACAGAGAGAGCGAGCTACCCACGGCAGTTTTGGCTGCAATTGCCGACGCATGCGCCATGGGTACAAAACTTACAGGCGAATTGTTGTATGCCGATGTCCAAGATGGTGTTGATGCAAAATATCGCATCCAACAACTCCAGGCGGCACAACTCGGCATTGGTTGTGACAGAGATGACTACAGAGTTCGTATGATTCTGTCTGGAGATTGTTAATAGTTAGTGGTTGCTATTTAGGACAAATAAACACAACTAAACGTCTGTTAAGACGTCTAGATTCTATACTTATCAGTTCTAATGGACATTCGTAGCAGTCGCTCTAATTCCGTCTCGAATTATGGCGATTTGACTATCCAATACTAACATACACCAAATAATAACTGTCATACACTCCACCAAAACAAAGATGTTGAGCATCATTCTTATCACACGTCTTATTGACGACGTTCCAATCACCACAGCATACGACGAAGCCAAAATGCCACGTGAAATTCTCCTACGTCTGAAGGAGCTTCCACACGAGCCTGACTGGGCTACACTTTGCTTTGGTGATGTCAAGGGAATTCCTTCGGAGTATCTCGAAAGGAAAGAGACACTACAATCGTCGGTGGTGGCAGAAGGGATTGATTTGCGAGAACCATTCCCTTTCAACTGGCTTGTGAAGGACACGAGAGACTTCTTACACAAGCCCAACACCCAAAAGATTCGTGTGGTGAGGGTGAGGATTGTGGCCTCATACACATTTGGCAGGCTACAGGAGGTCTACTATGTAGAGAGTGAACTTCCCATGCCTGTTTTGGAAGCATTTCGCCAAGCAAATTACAGATACAGCTACAAACTGTTGTATGAGGATGTCAAGAACGATGTGGTTGGTCTTGCACATCGCATACAACAACTCCAAGTAGCACAACTCGGCCATGGAATTGCATTGGATATTTGTTTTGTGGTATAGTGTAATACAAGGAGGGTAATGAGTCTGTACTCTTCTAGACATCTCTTAAGAGACGTCTAGACACATAATATTAGAAGAGAACCTCGAACACTCTTCCTTCTCCATGTTTAAGACCAGTCCCACTTGTTGTTAGGACAAATACTCTGTTATTAATGCGAGAGAATGCTCTGATATAGTGTTCAGTGGTTACATTCTCTAATAGCCGCCATTTGTTAGTATTCTCATCCAAATCAATGCGCATAATTACACCACTGTAGTCTCCAAAGACATAACCAACACCATTAATATAGTAGCCTCCAATGACTGCTACTACTCCTCTACCGCGGTTAGTAGTGTTCATCCACTCGTGAGTATACTCCCAGATTGGATCTATGTATTTCTCACCACTCTTTGGCGTATTGAAACCAGTCTTCATCGTTCCTTGGAATATGTTCCATCCATAATTACTGCCTCTTGTTACCAGGTTGACTTCTTCTCTGTCATTGTAGCCAACATCTGCCACAAAACAGCGGTTATTGGTATCAAATGAGATGCTCCATGGGTTTCTGAGTCCTAAGGCATACATTTCTATCTTTGGCATTTCACTAGTAGCATCTAGTCTCAATACCTTGCCTAGTAGGCTGTGTTTGTCCTGACTCCTATTAGTAGGATCCTTCTGTGGTCCACCATCTCCTGTTGTCATGTACAACCAACCACTATTATCGAAGGCTAACCTACCTCCATTGTGAATAGGTAGTGTCTTGTGTATTCTTACGAGTATTTCCTCGCTATCTATTATTACTGTATTATCCCTTACAACAAATTTGGAAAGTCTTGTCTCATAGGGTAGCCCACTCTTCTTGTCACTCTCAGGGATAGTAGCAGAGTAGACGACAAACAACTGCTTATTTGTGTTGTAATTAGGAGAGACAACAACATCTAACAGTCCTCTCTCATCATAGGAAGTGTTGAGAGGTACCATTCTACTTCTTAGGTCTAGTAACACATAACCATCACTCATCCTTGTTATTAGACCTGTCTGGTCTGCGATGTACATGTCCTCGCTACCCGGCAATTGGAAGAGACAAAGAGGAGATGTTAGATTAGTAGCAATTGGTAAGAGATGAATGGAGTGGTGATCCACAATATGGATAATACCACCCATCTTCTCGTGTAACATGCATTGGTAGTAGATATTACTTGGCATTTCTTTGGTAATTAGTACGCTTAGAACACCACTGTCTACTCCTCTGTTACTAATAAGATCTCCATCACCAGCTCCTGTTTCTGATGTGCTAAAATAGAAGGGATGTCCTGGAGTATTTATGTGGAAAGTGTACCTAAAACCTCTTGTTAGTGTCAGAGTAGTACCTTGCTTACCATTGATTGCATAGCATAGTGAAGAACCCTTATTATACCATATGTGAGTTGGTAGCTTCTTCTCTACTGTTACGGTGTATTCCTCTGCCATTTGTTGTCTTTATTTGCTGGCTACTAATGGAGTAATTATACTATTATTCTTGGTTTGCTAACAATCATTCGTGATTAATATGAAATTATCTCAGGATGTACCATAATATATTGAATCAATATATTATCAAAATGTGCAGAATAATGACTAGAAACAGCTACATGCTTGAATCCTGAGATAAATTGAATGTAGCTATGTATGTACCGATATATCTACTAATTGGGCACTGCTTATCATATATTTGGGTTCTAATGAGTTCAAGCCACCATCTCTATGGACATTCGTCCCTAATTGGTGGCTTGAACTCATTAGAACCCAAATACGTGTCAAACAATAAATGTATTGACAACATTCATTATTGAATATTGTCCTTGCAATTATTAAGGCTAATTATGGTTGTTTGTATAGAGAGGTCATTATGTAAGATAGAATACTACGGTTCTTTTGCGAATGAGTAACCAAACTAGTGAGATAAGTCTTCTCCATCAATACATTTAGCCACGACAAGAAATTCCTAACAGTCCATTTCTTGCCATTTCTTCTGCTTCTACCATCTCTATGTCCAAATGCGAGTAATACTCTCTGTTCAACATCCGGATGCCCATTCATATAGTTTACACCATTCTGTACCTGTTCTCGTGTAATAATTTGGTCAATAATAGCAGCACTTCTCAACCCAATCAATTCCACTATTTCTTCTACAACCTTTGCTTGTAGGGTTTCCTGAGGTATTAACAACACATTCTTATACTGTTTAAGCATTCCTTCGTGACATTGTTTGCTACTAAGAAGCTTCATACCGCGTAAGAATTGTCTAGTATAAGCCTCCTTCCTCTTCTCATCATTGTTGACTAATACCCATTCCTTTGTTAGTTGAGTAGGAGTATACGCAGAGTAATGTTTCCTTAATTTTGTCTTAGTATATATAGTCATTTCCTCCTTAGTAAGAGGATTGATACTACTAAACACTCTCTTAGCAAGT
>Ga0214473_10000294_pt1 | contig 69677 bp, 126 predicted proteins | sample RVTome_7_FD_203509 | JGI IMG/M metagenome (GOLD analysis project Ga0214473, IMG submission 203509) | Soil microbial communities from uranium-contaminated site in the Upper Colorado River Basin, Wyoming, United States - RVT98D197 | ecosystem: Environmental > Terrestrial > Soil > Contaminated >...
GTTCAGCGCCATCGGACGCTTCGCCGCCGCTGGATTGCTGGCGGCTGGCTTGCCCTCGGCTCGTCGGTCGCGGCTGGCTTCCTGCTTGACCCATCCGTTCCGCCGATCATCGTCGGCGCCGTGTTCATCTGCTGGGTCGAATCCGCACGGCACGAAGGCTGGATCAGGGGCTTTCGGTCGGGTGTTCCACGCCGAAGCGCACCACCGCCCTCAAGATCCCTAGTCCGTGGTCGGGCGACCGTCGATGTGTTGGGCCACGCGCCGATTGCTCCCGCTGCCGAGGTGACGTCGTGACCTCTCCCTCCCTCGTCGTGGTTGAGCCGATGTGCTGCGGCGAGCCGATGGTTCACAACAGCTGGACCAGCGAGTACGAGTGCGCCGTTGCCTACTTCGCGCTGGTGGACGAGGTAATCGGCGAAGGCGCGCTGGAGCGGGCGACCGCCGAGGACGTCGGGCCTGCCCTCGTTGAGGCGCTGGGGCATTGGCGTGCGTCGCGGATCCCGGACGGATCGGAGGATGCGTCGTGACCTCTCCCTCCACCCTGCCCATGCGGCTGCTGCTGGCAGAACTGCGCGCCCGAGGCGAGCACCCGCACCAGCGTGGCGCACAGCCCGACGTCGAATACCCGAACGTCGGGGTGGCCGAGGTTCTCGACGAGGCCGTGGCCTGCCAGCACCTGCTCGACTTGGCCGGTATCCCGAACGACAAGGGCTACGAGGGTGACGTCGACGCCCGGACGTACCTGCTTGTCGTCAAGGCCAGCAGTTTCGCCGATCGGTTGGCCCGGATTGCCTCGTGGCATTCGCGGGAGACCGGCCCAGGTGGCATGGTCGGGGACTTTTGCAACGAGTGCGGCAACAAGTGGCCGTGCGATACCCGCCGCATGGTCGACGGCACCTACGTCGACGACGAGACCATCCTCGATGAGGAGGCGGTGATGGCGCCCTCTACCTCCACCGCCGGTTGGTCGCACGGCTACACCCGCCACGGCCACAGTTGCTGCGACCTCGCGACAGGACCACGGCCCAACCTCGTTGCTCGCTGCGGCGGGCCGGGCCTGTGCGGTGAGTGCTCGGCTGACGTCGTGGTCAAGCACATGCCCGGCAGCGGCCGATTCGACCGAGGCGAGTCGCCGCCCTCTACCCACCCACTACGAGAACGCCTCGGCAAGATCTTCGCCTGTCGGTGCGATCCGGCCTGGACTGATCGCAGGCTGCACGCTCCGGACTGCGTCGAAGATCTCGGCGAGGACGCAGCGGACGAGGTCGCCGCGTGGCTCCGGGACGTGGCGGATGAGATGGCCGCGGCAGGACACATCCTGTTCGTCGGTGACCTGCCCAACCCGACAGGCCACGCTGCGGCCACGCTCCACCGCCTCGCAGACCAACTCGACGACGGAGGCCAGTGATGGACCTGCAGACCCGCCTCGGCCGCGCCGACGCCCTGCACTCCCGGGAGACGACGTTCCCCAACGCCGCCCAGGTCTGCCGCTGCCAGCAGTGGAAGGTGGAGGTGCCGTACAACGCCACCGCTGCCTCGATTGCGCACGAACAGCACCGCACCGACGAGCTGACCGCCGCGGTGGCCGCGTGGCTCCGCGTGGAGGCCCGCATCCTTGCTCTCGCTGCTGCCGGTGCGACCGACTTCGACACCAAGACGTGGGTTCGCGGTCAGCTTCACATCGTTCGCCAGTTGGCCGACTCGATCAGTCCGGAGGCCACCCCGTGACCGGCACGGGCCAGACCGCCGGCCGGCCGATCCGCGACTATCACGCCTACAGCGAGTGGCTGAACCGCCGCCCGAGCGAGCCGCTGCCGATGGAGTCCTGGGTGCGGATCATGCCGCCGGAGTTGGGTGGCGGAACCCTGTGCGGCCAGATCAAGTTCACCGACGGATCCGACCACTCGTATGCGATCTGCATCCCGTATGGCGAGGACGGAGCCCTGTTCTACGTCCACAAGGCTGACGTAGAAGCCTGTGACCCGCCGGGAGGCCACCCCATGAGCATCTGCTACGAATGCGGCCAGAACGAGTGCACGGGCTGCCGGCCATCGGCCATGGCCGAACTCAGGGCGGGCCTGCATGAGCGCGACCTCCTCGTCGACATGGCCGACGGCGACCTCGTTGAGGAGGTGCTCAACCTCATTGACCGGGGCTACGCCGGCCTAGCCGAGCAGGTCCAAGTCGTCGCGGCACTTCGCCGAGAACTGGCCGGCGGGCGTGCTGCTGGGCGGGTTGAGGCCATAGCCGACCTCCGGGACGACAAGGCGTACTGGGACTGGATGGCGTCGAGGCCGGAGCACGCTCCCGACAACATCCGGCACCGGGCCGCCGCGTACCTCGAAGCGAAGGGACACCAGCCGTGAGCGAGAGCGAACTGATCGGCCAGTTGCGCGGCCACCGCCGCCGCCTCGGCCTGAGTCAGCAGAACGTCGCCGACCGGATGGGCCACGGCGCCCGCTCCATCGTCAGCGACCTGGAGAACGGCCAACGGGCGCCGGTCCTGTCCACGTTGCTGGCCTGGACCAACGCGCTCGGCCTGCGCCTGACATTGAGCCTGAATGGGTCCGAGGTCGGGCTGTGCTGCTCGATGCACAACGAGCACTGCGAACCGCCGTCCGAATTGTGCTGCGGCGACTGCTCGGAGGTCGAGCACCCGGCGCATCTGGATGAGCGGCCCTGCGTTCTCGCGAGGAGTCAGCCGTGATCCGGGCGTGGCTGTGGTTCCAGATACTCAAGCTCCCGCCCGTCCGGCGTGCCATGGCGATCTACTACCAACACGTCCTCGACCACATCCGGAGCCAGAGCCGTGACCACTGATCTGCATTCCGTACTCCTCGAAGCCATCACAGCACGACAAGAACGAGCGGCCGAAGCCGCATCCAGTTGGGACCTGGTAGGCATCGCGACAACGGGAACGCCGCCCTTCGTCGCGCCGGCCGATGTCCTCAGCCACATCGTTGCCGAGTCTCCCGATGCTGTCCTCCGTCAGACCGCCGAAGACCTCGACGTGCTCACCCGCCACTACGTCTGCGCGGACCTCAACGACTGCCACACCTGCCGGGACGAGTTCCATCCGTGCCCGGAGATCTTGTCATTGGCTCGCCGGTACGGGCTTGGGGTAGAGGCTGAAGGGAACCAACCATGAGCAGCAGCGAGTCGGACCTTCGCCTTGGCCGTGTCCGGGCCATGAGCCTCGCCGGGCATGACCAGGATTGCGCGCTGGCCATGCTCAGCCAGGTACGCAACGCTTGGTCTCCAATCGACGACATCCAGGTCGAGCATCTGCTCGCGATCGGGTACCGAGCTGGCGCGGCCGCCGGGCACATGGCCCTTCTGTCGGCTGAGGCGGAACGCGACGTCGCTGGGGCCGATGCGCTGAGCAGGGCCGCCGACGATCTCATGGCCATGACCACTGATCCGTTTGATCTGCTCACCGAGTCGGTGGGCATCAAGGGCCCGATCGCGACGGATGAGGAGCGCAGCGTGACACGGCACGTCAACAGTTACGACAGAGACGCCAAGCTCCCGACCATCGGCAGCCGCTGGGTCTGGGAGATCGACAGCCCGGGCGCGCGAAGCCTCATCGAAGTGATCGAAGTGATCTGGAACGGCGAGGAATGGTGGATCAGAACCAACGCATTGATTCCAGACCGGTTCCCGTCGCCGGGAGTCTGCCTTAACGACCTTTCGCGGTTCCATGAGGCATGCACGCCTGTCGGCGGAAGCCGCAAGGGTCTATGGACAACACATCAGGTCCGCGACGGCGAGGAGTGGCGACAGGACGAACGCCTCGCTGATTCTCTATCCCCAAAGGAGCCGACGCCGCCCGCCACCAAACTGTGCGAGGAGTGCGGCGACGCCATCCCGGCCACCGATCGACTGTGTGGTCCTTGCGCCAGCATGGTGTTCGACGACGAGGAGCCGACACCGTGACCACCTGCCCTCTCTGCTCGGCTGACCTGTCCTACGAGGTGGACGGCCAGATCTACTCCCGTGGCATCGGGGTGGAGATCCCCGGCGTCTACGACGGGGTCCTGTTCTGGCTGTGCCCGGACTGCGACGGGACGTGGCACCGGTGGCCGGTCGGTGACTGGCTGTATGCCAAGGCCGCCGCGGTGATGGCGACGTGGAGACGAGCCAAGGAGAAGACACCATGACCGCGATCATCGACGGCCAACCCGCAATCGCCGGAGAGCGGGAGACCGACCTTCTCCCGGACCTGACCGACATGTCCCTCGCCGGCCTGCTCACCGCCGCCGCAGACAATCCGGTTCTCGCTGCCGTTCTTGCACGTGTGGTGGCTGCCGACGACGCGGCGGCGGGCATCGTGGCCGGTTTCCAATCAGCAATCTAGAAGGAGGAGCGATCATGAGCGACATTGTCAAGGTGACTGTGGTGATCGAAACCGCCGACGGCCATGAGACCAAGGTTGTGCTGACGCCAACCGCAGGCGAACCCCTGATCCGCAGGTGGGGGTGGAGCCGCGAACCGGTGGCCGACCACGCCGCCGAGGCGGCAAACCCGACCGGCTGGCGAATGATGAAGTCGGGCCCGTACGCGGCGATCGACCTGTCCGCGTACGGCGTGATCAACGGGGAGTCTCCGTGACCGGCCAGCCGCGCAAAGTGGAGGAAGCGATGAGGGATCGCGACGACCGCCGTTTGATCTTCGTCTGCTCGGTACTGTGGCTGGCCGTACACGTCGGCGCCTACCTCGGCCAGCCGGCCCTTATCCCACCACTCCTCGTACTCGACATCGGCCTCGCCGGCCCCATCGGCCTGTGGTGGCTCTCAGGGCTGCTGTTCCGCCCAGCCCAACCGCCACACCACCAGCCCGGACTCCTCGACGTGATCGAGGAGACCCCACCACCCCGCCCGGCCACCGGCATGACCACCACCGACATGCACGCCTACATCGAACACGCCTACCAAGGCATCACCGCACCACGCCAACTGGCCTACAAAGCCGTCTGGCACCGGATCCACGACGGCCGGGCCGACCCGACAGTGTGGCGCACAGTCAACGCCGCACTGAACGCCTACGAGGCTGCCGCAAAGGCACTAGCCGAATCCGGCAAGAAACCAGACGAAGACAAGAAAGATTTGATCATGCAATCCGTCGATGTCTCAACCTGAGGTGGAGGAGACCTAGGGTGGCTGTTACCACGATCAACAGCACGCGACGGAAACGTCTGCTCAGGCTGATCCCGCCGCGGCAATGCGTGGCGATCGCCAACGCCGGCGAGCAGTGTCAGCACTGGGCGATGATCGGGGCCACGGTCTGTCACAAGCACGGCGGCAAAGCGCCCCAGATCATGAAGGCCGCCGCACAACGGATCACTCTCGCCGAGGCGTTGCTGAACGGCGACCATCGGCATCCGCAAGAGGTTCTCTCGGCGTCGCTGCACACTTCCGACGTCCTCGCTGAGCGGACAGTTGATGCCATGGCCGAGGGGGCGACGGCTGAGCTGGTTGAGCAGTTGCTGGACGCGAACCGTACCAGGGCCACGATGGCGAAGCTCGTGCTCGACGCTGCGGGGGCGGAGGGTTGGGCGGCGCAGGAGGCGTACCGGCAGCAGGGTGACGCGTTGGCCAAGATTTGCCGGGAGATGGCCCGCGAGCTCGGCTTCGACCCGGCCGATCAGCGTGTGGCTGATGCGTTCGAGGTGGCGGTGGGTCGGGTTTTGTATGGGCGGCGTCGGCCGCGGGCGGGGATGAAGGCCATCGAGGGGAAGGTGACCTGATGGTGATCGGTCGGATACTCGGAGTGACGCACCATAACAGAAGTTCTGGTGTAGTCATTCTGCCCCGGTATGTGGGGGTTCCGAAGATCATTCTTGCCGGATTTCCCGGGCCGAGACCCGAAACCGGCTTAGTGTCTTACGTTCCGCGGGGTGGCGGACGTAGTGTCTTACGTCCCCAACGTAGTGTCTTACGAATGAGTCCCCGGCCCGGGCCCCGCCGGCCCACCCTCACCTTCCGCCTCACCCCCGAAGCCATCCACCGCATCGACCTCCTCGCCGAAGCCGAGAACGTCCAGCGGTCCGAGATGCTCCGCCGCATGCTGGCCTACGCAGCCCGGCACATGCCCAAGGGATGGCAGCAGCCATGAGCGACACGAACCGACGCGCCAACCGACGCGCCATCGTCCTACTGCCCTACGAGGCAGTAGCGACCTTGCTCGAACTCCCGCCCGGCCTGACAGTGCACGCCATCTACCCGGACCCGCTGCGCGACGCGTTCGCCGTCAAGGTCACCGGCGACAGCCTCGCCGACGTCCCGGCAGGCGACCAGGCACCACTGCTGGCACAGGTCCATCTAGTAGTCGACGACACGCGGCCCATCCTCGACGCACTTCGGAAGATGCATACCATCTCTGCCGACAGCAAGACCTGCCACCACTGTGAGTACATCTGGCCGTGTCCGACGATCCGGCTCGCAGAGGATGAGGCGTTGGCGCATCCACTCCAGATGCGACGCTTCAAGGTCGAGTGGCCGGCATGACCTGCCCTGGGTCAGGTTTCTCCACGGGCCGGAAGGAACCCCCATGACCAACCACCCGGGCGACCTGTGGCGCTCCGTCGGACCATTGGGAGAGTGGTTTGGCCGGGCCGTCCGCAGCCAAGCCGAGATCGAACGCTGGAAGGTCAAAGCCGCGGTACTGGGCCTCACCCCGGCTGAGACCGGCGTGCTGTGGAACGAAGTCATCGCCGATCAGGTCCGCTGGCCTTGGGCGTTCAGCGCCGTCAACGAGGCCGACCGGCGGCTGATGCTGCGCTGCGCCGAACTCCGCGAACGCCCGGCGGCGGAGATGCGACGCGCAGGAGAGCAAATCCTCGCCTCGCTGGGCCTGCCCTACACCCCGGCTCAGGTCGACGACTACGGGTGGATGCTCGAGAGGATGGCCACCGAATGACCTGCCCCGCCCAGGACCTTCCCCGCCCGCCCCGCCACTGTGCCGATCTTGTGGACTACCTCCGTAAGCAGCTCGACCTCGCCGCCGCGCCGTCCTGCGCCTGCCCCGACCTCGACGTCACCAGCCCCGACGACCTGCGTCGCGGCGAGCGCGCGTTCGTCAAGGGCTACGCCGACGGCTGCCCGATCCACGGCCTCGACGGCACCGAGCCGATGTACCGAAGGGCCATCTCATGACCTCCTCCGTCTGCCTCGCCGCCCAAGTCGACCACCCACCCCGCCACTGCGCCGGCGCAGACCTCGACGGGCCGCTACCCCTCTGCCGCCCCTGCCTCGACCACGCCACGCAGGCCGTGCCGCTGCTGGTGCACGACTACCGCGACCTCGAACAGATCATCCCCAAACCCATGTCCCAATGGTCCGACGGCCAGCCCCGCGGCTCCGGCGAACCCCCCATCCCCATGCAACTGCACGTCGAAGCACTCCAGGCCGAAATTTGGTGGCTCACCACCTGCTGGGCCGAAGTGTTGACCGACGTCCACCACCTCGCCGACCCGCCCCGCCACGTCCGGCGCGGTTTCGACGTCCAATGGGCCGTCCAACTCCTCACCCCACGCATCGAAGTCCTGGCCCGCGTCCCTGCGGTGCCGATGCTGTTCTATCCCCACACCGCCGACACCCTGTCTGCCGTGACCGGAGGGCAGGGCCTGCTCGACCTCGCCTCGGCGCACGACCGGGCACGGCCCATGTTGGGCCTGACCGAACCGACCTACGTCCTACCGGGCCGTTGTCAGGCCAAGGGCTGCGGGGCGGCCGAACTGCGGGTGGCGGACGGGTCGGACACGGTGTGGTGCGACCGGTGCCGGGCAGTGATGAGCCGGGATGACTACGACCGGTTGGGCAACGTGTTCCTACGAGAGGCAGCAGCATGATTCCCATGACCCCTTGGCCCTGGCCTGCAGAACGCGATTGCGGGCCGTACATCTGCGGCCTGGAACCGCAGTACGCAGACCCATGCCGGCGGTGCCCTGCCCTGCCCGCGCCCGGAGGCAGCATCATGACCCAGAACCAGGAAGAGCGGATCGACGAACCGATCTGCAAACTGTGCGGCCACCACGCCGACAACCACCTGTTCCGCATCGAAGCCCGAGGCGGTCCGATGTGCAAGAAGTGCCCGGACCGAACATGCCAGGACCTGGCCACCTGGCTGCGGGCCCAGGGCGACGAGGACGAGCGGGGTGAAGCCGTGATTCCCGACCTGCAACTAGACCTCGCCAGCGCCATCGCCCGCATCGAGCAGATCGTCGCCCTGGACGACGACGATGCCCTCCGCGCACTGCTCATTGCACGCCTGCGGTACGACGCCGTACGTCTTCGCCGCCACCTCACCCCGGAGTGGACAGCCAAACTCGAGGAGGCAGCAGCATGACCCCGGAATCAGGACAGCAGGTCGGCGAGGTCATCGCGCACGGCACTTACCGGCAGTGCCCGACGTGCCGGGTCGCAGCGCCGATCATCGGTGGGCTACCGGCTGACGGGTCGCTCACCGTCAGCCGAGGCCGATTCGAGGAAGGCGGACGGATCCATCCGCTGACGTTCACACCGCACCACGCCAACTGTCCGGAGGCAGCATGAGCAGCATCACCGACATGGTCATCTTCATGGGCCTCTACGAGTCGGAGGCCATGACCCGACTCAACGCCTGGTGCGCCTTCAACGACTCGGGCGTGCAGCAGTTCGAGCCGCTCGACACCGACGCGGCCGGCGGCCGGAAAGTGTTCACGGCATCCGTCTGGGCTATGGCCGGCAACTACTTCGACTGGGAGCGGCTGGCCGAAGCCCTGCCCACATTCGGCTGGAACTGGCCTAACGAGGTGGTGCTGATCGTCGACGATGAGCACGGCAACGCAGTTCAGGTCTTCCGGGCCAGCCAGGCCGGCGAGGTTCTGGGTTACGAGTACTGCAACCCTGCCACCGGTGAGCGGCTTCTGCTCGACCCGCGTGAAGTGAACGTGGTGCGGCATGGCTGACCCCATCATCCCGCCGCCTGTGAGGAACCCGCCGCCGATGCCGCCGATGCCCAACGGTGGTGGAGCCGCACCGGACCTGACCGCCGGCCGGTGGCTGGAGCTGGTTCCAGTGGAGGTGTTCGGGCTCATCTGTGAGGAGCACGAACTTCCCCAACCAGTCGGCTGGGGACTCTGTGACGCCGTCCAGGCCTGGTCGGACTGCAATCGGGCCGACGGCCGGATCTACCGGGTCGAAGATTTCGACGGGCACCGTGTGCCGGGTGAGACGGTAAAGGTTTGGGTGCCCGACGCGGACCTGCCGTTTTTCGAGCGCCAATGGGGTGACGGCTACTCGACCGATCCGGACGTGGTGGACATGATTCCGCCGACAGCAGTCCGTGAGCCGCTACCCAAACCGGATCTCGCCGCCTTGATGCGCGATCTGACCCAGATGTACGGCGCCATTCAAATGTCGCCGCGCAGCGAGGGTATGTGGCGTTGGGTCCTGTCGCCGGCCGCTATCGGCCTGCTGCGCGGCTACGCCGAGACGCTGGGCTTCGTCACCAGGGCGTACGACAAGGAGTCGGTCTTCGGTCTCCCGATCCGCGTCGACGAGCACGCCACACACCCGATGCTGGAGCTACGCCGTGACTGACAATGACCGGCGGCCCGACCGCCTCGTCGAGACCATCAACGGCGAGCAGTGGTTCGTTTTCCAGCGCGAGCGCTTCGAAGTCGAGCGCCGTGGGCGTCTCCGCTGGCAGGTCATCTCGCATCATCGTGCCCTCGACGAAGAGAAACCCACCGACGTCGGCCGCCCTTTCCGGCTCCGTAGGTCCGCAAGGCGCCGCGCCGCAACGCTGGACCGCTCACCCGGCTACTACCCGATCGCCGGGCCCATCGACTGGGCCGCTGCCCAGCGGATGGGCAGGCCACGATGAACGACAACCAGCCCGAGCTGACCGTTCACAAGCTCGCCCACTACGTCCCGGTTCAACTGCTCGGCCTCGACGAGCAGGGCCGCCAGCAGTACGTCTGCCCCAGTGCTGGGTGCGGCGAAACGGCCTACTTCGACGCCGAGGGCCACTGCCCCACCGACGAGGCCCTGCAAGCCTTCCTCACCAAGGCGATGGACGACCTGGCACCGAGGCTCGGGGGCTACCTCGGGGAGTGGTCGTGACTGACCTGATCACTTGGTTGCGGGCCCAACTGGACTGGGCTGAGACCGACGCCAGCGAAGACCACACCATCGGCTGCAAGGTGCGCGACCTTCCGCCGGGCGTGGACGACTACCCCGATGAGGGGATCGACTCCACCAACCCAGACGCATGTGACTGTCCGGTTCGGCCACGGCTGCTCGACGTCAAGGCCAAGCGCGCCATCCTCGACGAATACGAGGCCATGGCGACCTGGAGGAGTGGCGGCCGTGATTGAGCCAACGTCGCAGCAGTGCACAGACAACGCCCCGATCCAACTCGACGACGGCCAAACCGGCTACGCCTGCTGGTATCCGCAGATGGGCGGCTACGTCTCCCACTGCATCGTCGTCGGTGCCGGCGGGGGGGAATGTTTCGAGGCCTATGTCTGGCACGACGGAGATTTTCCGTTTTCCGACGACGATGTGAGCCCGCGCGAATTGCATCACTGTGACGCTGGCCAGTTCATCAGGTTCGGCGAATGGGTGCAGTCTTTGGGGGACCGGTGACCGATCATCCGATCCTGCCCGTAGCGCCTGCCCGCTACCGTGCCAGCCATGGACGTCCCTTGGCATCTGCTCGGCCTGCTCGGATTCGTTGGGGCGTCGGCGTGGTTTCTGATCTGGTTGGTGCGGGGCAAACGCCGGGCGTAGCTCCGGCTCCTCGATGCATCTGCCCCGCAGTGGACCTGTCGTCCTACGACGGTGCGCCCGATCCTCCGGTCATGCGCGGCTACGACCCTGATTGCCCGATCCACGGCGTGGACGGAACCCGACCGGACAGGCTCGCCTACCCTTCGCCCCGCTGGCCAGCCTCATGATCGACCCAACCAGTGGCATGCCCGACCTGGCTGAGACGAACCGGACGGAGACCACAATCCGCCAGTTCGACGTCGACGGTGTGGTGGTTGCCGAGACCGGTGGGGATGTACCTGTGACCGGCCTTGATCCCCTGACGGGACAGGTCATCGCCAATACACTCAAGATCCGTAAGTCCCGAAATCTGACTCAGGAGGATCTCGCCGCAGCCATGAGAGGCCGTGGAGTCCTTTGGGTTCGCACGATCGTGGCGAACCTGGAGTCCGGCCGACGCGGCCATCTCACTGTGGCCGAGCTCGCCGCACTGGGCGACGTGTTCGGAATGGATCCCTGGGCGCTCACCCAGCCGTTGCCGCCATGCGAGACCTGTCACGGCAACCCACCTGTCGGGTTCTCCTGCCGCACCTGTGGGACGGGCGCATGACCGACCCGTGGCCGTGGCCCGAGGACCTGCCCGTCGACCGGGCCCGCCGCGTCGCCAACTCGCTGCTCGGCCTGATCCCCACCCACGAACGGCACATCGCCATCCGCAAAGCCCGGGCCGTGGGCGAAACGTGGCTGGGTGCCGAACTGCTCCGCTTCGACACCACCGACGTCATCACCACCGCCGAGGCTGCCGAACTTGTGCACGTCGGCGCGTCGACCATCCGCAAATGGCACAGCGATGGCCACCTGCCAAACCACCTGGGCAGGCAGGGCCGCTATGTGGTCGCCTTGGTGTTGGATTGTGCTGCGGCCCGCCGCCGGGTCGGGTCGGCTTGACCTTCGTAACGGCCGGTGCGATCATGCGGCGAGAGGAGTCGGCCCAATCCGGGTGCGGCTTCCGTTTCTCCGTTTTCAGGGAGTGATCATGACTGAGCCTGACGAGTCGCCCGCGGCCGAGCCCGTGGAGGCTGCCGACGTCGACGCTGCCGAGCCTGTGGCCGTCGAGGAGTAGCACCCCTCTTGGCGGAGGTGGGCCGTGTTGGATGCCACCTCCGCCGCCTTGTGGGGGCAGGCTGCCAGCACGTTCTCTCGGTCGGCGACGGCCAGGCAGTTTTTGAGCCCCGGCGACCTGGCCGCGGAGATGGATCCGCGGTCGGTGCGTACGCCGGCGTTGGATCTGATCGATGAGGCGTTGGTGGAGTGCGCCGACGGGCTGTGTGACCGGCTGATCATCAGCATGCCACCACAAGAGGGCAAGTCGACCAAATGCACGCGAAGGTTCCCGCTCTGGCTATTGCGGCGCAAACCTGACACGCGTGTGGTGGTTGCCTCCTACGAGCACGGGGTGGCCCGGCGTTGGGGCCGGGCGGTGCGCAACGACATCGCCGAACGGCCAGATCTGGGCCTTGCTGTCCGTCAGGACACGTCCGCGGCGCATGAGTGGCAGTTGGATGGGCACGAGGGCGGCATGTTCTGTGTCGGCATCGGCGGGGCGCTCACCGGACGTCCGGTCGATGTACTTCTGATAGATGATCCGGTAAAAGGTCCGAAAGAGGCCGAATCGCTCACGTTCCGGGATACGGCGTGGGACTGGTGGGAGTCGGTCGGCTCGACCCGACTCGCCCCTGGTGCGTTCGTCGTGTTGGTCATGACTCGCTGGCACGAGGACGACCTAGCCGGTCGGCTGCTACGCGAGGAGCCGAACACGTGGCGGCTACTCAATATCCCGGCGCAGGCCGACCACCGGCCCGAGCTCGGCGAGGTCGATCCGTTGGGTCGCGAGCCGGGACAGTTCATGGAGTCGGCACGTCGGCGCACGGTGGAGCAGTGGCAGCGGATCCGCACCCAACGCGGCACCCGCACCTGGAACGCCCTGTATCAGGGTCGCCCGTCACCGGGTGAGGGTCTGGTGTTCCGCCGGGACTGGTGGCAACGCTACGAACGGCCGCAGTGGATCGAAACCGACGGCGTCTGTTCGGTGCTGTCCTTCGACGAGGTCATCCAGTCGTGGGACATGGCGTTCAAAGACACCGACGGGGCCGACTTCGTGGTCGGGCAGGTGTGGGGCCGTCGCAGCAACGACGCCTACCTGTTGGATCAGGTCCGGGGCCGGATGTCGTTTGTGGACACCTGCATGGCGGTGCGAACGTTGTCGGCCCGCTGGCCGCAGGCGCACGCGAAGCTGGTGGAGGACAAGGCGAACGGCACGGCGGTCATCAACCAGTTGCGCACGATGGTGCCTGGCCTGATCCCGGTCGAGCCTGAGGGCAGCAAGGTGGCGCGGGCGTCGGCGGTGTCGCCGTTCGTGGAGGCCGGCAATGTGTGGCTGCCCTCGCCCGAGGTGGCGCCGTGGGTGCAGGCGCTGATCGAGGAGGCGTCGAATTTTCCGCTGTCGACGCATGACGACCAGGTGGATGCGTTGTCGCAGGCGTTGAACCGGCTGCTGCTCAACGCAGTCCGCCCCCGCGTGAGGTTCATGTGAGGAGTCCATTGTGGCCAGTGCGGGACAGATCGACATGAAGTTTCAGCTGACGGCGACGGTGCTCGCCCCGGGCGACACGCTCGTGGTGGCCGTGTCGCGGCGGCTGACCGATTGGGAACGGGATCAGATGGCGGCCGACTTCCGCACAAACCTGCCCGGCGTGAAGGTGGCGCTGATCGAACAATGCTCCGGTCTGGCCACCTATCATCCCGACCCGGACGTGCCAGACCTGCCGACGCTCACGTAGGGGGGGCTGCGGTGGCCGCTCGGGTCCTGTTTGCGGGAGCGTACCGGCCGGCGGATGTGGTTGAGGCGCTGCTTCACCCGCACAACCACCCGGGTCACGCGAGCCAGAAAAGTCACGGCCGCAAGGGCAATACGGTCCCGTCCGAAGGCCCCGTTGACACGCCAATCATGCGGCCCGGAGTTGGGCACTATGAGCCGGGGCAAACCTACTTGCGGGTTCAGTCAGCAAACCGGGACTTGACTGATCTGCTAGATCCCGAGCACGTCTCCTATTCGTGGGATAGCGAGGACGTTTTCGACAGGGGTACTTCGACGGCAGAAACGCCCGAGGAGTTAGCCGAATATCTGGCGCAGACCGGGATACCTATTGGTCTGGGTGATTGGGTGATCGTTGAGGTAGCGGGTAACGATCTAGGGCCAGGACGGGACCGACACCTCAATGAGCGCCTTGTGGACGTGGATCAGATCGTGTCGGTGCGTCCCCTCGACGATGAGTTTTTCGGCATGATTGGCGACGCTTACGAACGGCTTAACGAGGGGGCCTGATGCGTTCCCTTGTTGCTTTGGCCCGTCAACGTCTGGCCCGGCCCGGTTCCAGGCATGCCCTGTTGCAGGTGGCCGGGTTCGGCTGCCTCGCGGTGGCGGCCGGCATGTGGCTGCTGCCCGTCGGCATCGCCGTCGCCGGGGTGTCGCTGCTCGTCATGTCCGGACTGCTGGAATAGCGCCGTGCACTGGTCGGGCCGGTTCGCCGACGAGGTGACAGCCTCGCGTAGCCAACTCACCCGCGCGCGGGCGCTGCTCGAGCAGGTCCCGCGTAACCACCCCGGCCACCCGGACCAGAAGTCCCACGGACGCAAGGGCGGCACGAAAGCCGACGCGCAGACCGCCGACCTGCCGCGGGTCGAAAACCCGGAAGACCGGCGGGCACAGGCCATGGGCACCAACCCCGGCTATCTCGGACCGTACACCGGCCCAGTCACCCCGAAGATCAAACGGGACGGCGGCGCCAGCTACGCCGAGAACTGCAGCCGGGTCGTCATCGCATATGAGATGCGCCGACGCGGCATCGACGTGACCGCCGGTGCAGGCTCTCCTGTCGGCGACACGATCGCCGCCTACGTGCACACGTTCCGGCAGGATGGAAAGTATCCGCTCCGGCTGGCGGAGGATCTGTCCCGCGACATGTCGGTGCGGCAGGTCGCCACCGAGGTGGAGTCCTGGCCGCACGGGGCGCGGGGCATTGTCACCATTCAGGGCCACACCCTCAGCGTCGAACGGGACACAAAAACGGGCAAGGCCGTTTTCGTCGATGCGCAGACGGCGAAGAAGAAAAGTCCAATTTTGACCCGGGCACAGTTGGAGGCCCGGATGAAGTCGCGCGGCGCCCCGACCGACAAGTGGACGGCTGTGGCCCGCGTGGACGATCTTGACCTGTCTGACCATGGCCTGCGCTATGTCGAATCGCCGAGGCTGAGCCTCGCCGACGGGCAGGTCGGGAAGACGTCGTTCCCGCAGGACCCGGACAGTCCGACGTTCTCGAGCTTTGAGCAGATAGCGGCCCTGCCCCCGGACGACAGTTACCCGTAGGGGGCTGGGATGGACTTCGACGCTGCCCGCGACGTGGTACGCCGCCGCCTCAACGACCTGTATGCCGGCGAGCGCGAACATCCGGCCGTGTTGCCGTACGGGTTTGACACCGGCGGCTCGTGGGCGCCGATGGTCGACTGGCGTGGTGTGACCGGCGTGTACGTCTATCTGGTCGACAAACAGTCGGGTGGGTTGACGCCGGTCAGCTTCCCGGAGTTTGTTGACCTGCCCGACCCGTCCCGGGCCGGGGAATGGCCCAACGCCGGGCCGGCGGCGGCTGTTGGAGTAGCCGTGCGCTGCTGGCAGGGCCGGATGGCCGACGACGTGGCCGGCACGAGAGCCATGGTGGGGCGGGCGCAGGTGCTGCTGGCGCAGACGTATCACCGTGATGCCGATGGCCAGTTCGCCTCGGGCAACGGCGGCGGGGCCGCCGACGGTTCGGACGGTGAAGGGGAAGGCGGCTCGCTCGATGAGGGCGAGGGTGAATACGGATACGGCACGGCACCCGATGGTTCTTCCTATTCGGAGTTTGACGTTGACGAGGCCGGCAATCCCCGATTCTCCAGTGAGTACCGGGCGAAGTACGGCCCGATCAACAGCGATAGTGCCATCGGGGCCGGGCTGACATTCGTGGCCCCCGAGAAGGGCAAGTTGCACATCGCAGATGATGCGCTGGGCGCCAAACAGCGTCAGGTAGTGCAGGAGTTCACGAACGCCGAGGCCCGCGATCTGGCCGATGGCATCTACTCCGTCTACTCCGGAGAGTCGGCTTCGGTGGCCACGAAGTCGGGCGTGAAGGTGGCCCCTGCTGGCCCCCACCCAACGCAAGACGGGGTCAATGTCACGTGGAGCAACGGACGCCGGAGCACCTTTGACGGTGAGGCCGGAAACGACGAGGCCTTCGAGCTTCAGGAGTCGCTGCTGAATGCAAGCGGGACTTAGGGGGGCTGATGCGTTCCCTGCTCGCCCCCCTGTTCAACAAGGCCCCTGCCTATGTCGGCGCCCAGGCCGGTACTGGCCTGTTCTCCCGGCTGATGGGCCGCAACGACGCCGCCGCCCAGATGGCCGCCATGGGCAGTGTCGGCACCCTGTTCAACATCGTGTCCACCACCTCGCAGGCTGTGGCCGAGGTGCAGTGGAAGCTTTGGCGTAAAGCCAAGTCGGGCAAGACGGAGGACCGCACCGAGGTCACCTCCCACGCCGCCTTGGACATTTGGAACAAACCCAACAAGTTCATGACCGGCCAAGAACTGCGGGAGTCGGTGCAGCAGCATATCGACCTGACCGGTGAGGGTTGGTGCTACGTCGGCCGCAACGACCGGGCCCGTAGCCTTCCGCTGGAACTGTGGCCGATCCGCCCTGACCGGATCGCCCCGGTCCCGTCGGTGACCGACTTTATCCAGGGCTACATCTACACCACGCCCGACGGGCAGGCGGTGCCGTGGGAGACCGACTCGGTCCTGATGCTGCGCATGCCCAACCCTTTGGACCCGTACCGCGGTATGGGGCCGGTGCAGTCGATCCTCACCGAGCTCGACTCGTCGAAGTACAGCGCCGAGTGGAACCGCAACTTCTTCCTCAACAGCGCGGAGCCGGGCGGCATCATCGAAGTCCCGAACCGGTTGGACGACGGCGCCTGGCGGGAGATGGTCACCCGTTGGCGCGAACAGCACCAAGGGGTGGCCAACGCGCACCGGGTGGCGGTCATCGAGCAGGGCAAGTGGGTCAACCGGACCTTCAGCATGCGGGACATGCAGTTTGTGCAGTTGCGGACGGTGGCGAAGGAAACCATCCGGGAGGCGTTCGGGTTCCCCAAGTTCGCCGCCGGCGAGGTTGAAGACGTCAACAGGGCATCAGCGGACGCGTCGGCGGTGTGGTTCGCGAAGCGGCTGACCGTGCCACGGCTGCAACGGTGGAAGGGCATGGCCAACAACGATTTTCTGCCCCTGTTCGGCGGGGATCCCAATCTCGAGTTCGACTTCGAGTCTCCCGTCAGCGAGGACGAGGAGGCCGAGAACGCCGAACGCGGCAGCAAGGCGACCGCGGCGAAGACGTACATTGACGCCGGGTTCACCGCCGAGTCGGTGGTGGAAGCCCTGGACCTGCCCGACGCGTTGGTGTGGGAGAAGCCCGAACCGCCCGCCCCGCCGCCCCCCCCGCCGGGTGCTCCGGCCGGTCCGGCTGTGCCTGGCGAAGACCAGCCGCCCGACGTTCCGGCCAAGGTTCCGGCCGCCGACGATGCGGTGGCCAACCTGACCCGTGCGGTGCTGATGTTGGCGGAGGAGCGGGCCGGGCACCGCGATGATGACCGGTCGCCTGGTGGCCGCACGTTTCGCGACTACTGGGGCTGACAACCGCAGCTACAAGCGTGACAAGGACGGCAAGTTTTCGTCAGGCGGCAGTTTCGAAAGCCGGGTCGCCGGCGCCGCCGCCGGAGAAGGGGCTCTGCGTGCGGCTCCGTTGAATCGGGATACCGAGGATCATCTGACCGGCGACTTCCCCGGGTTTGATGACTTTGAAGGTACGGGAGTGCCCGGCCATGTCATCGGCAACAACATCGCGCACTACGGCGACAACGGCCACGCCAGCGTGAACGGCGTGCTTCGGAGCGGTGGCGATCCAATGCACCCTCCTGAGTCGCTACCTGGTGTGCTTCACTACTCCGCAAAGTCTGTCACGGATCAGGTGACCAGCCTTGACGCAGCTATGTCACGGTCGCAGCTAACCGCAGACGTCGTTGTCCACCGTGGCGTTGGTGACCCCGCCAAAGTCTTCGGCGCCACATCCGACCTGACGGGCCTTCGGTTCCGCGATCACGGGTATGCATCAACGACGACCTCCGGCGCGGCCAGCGGTGAATTCACTGGGAACCGAACGGGCGTCCAGATGAGGATCCTTGTGCCGAAGGGTACTGGGGCAATCAGCTCTTTTGGCCTTGACCGAACTGAGTTATTGCTTGACCGCGATCTGAGTTTCGTTGTACACCGCGACTATGACGTGGGCGGGATTCGTACCTTGGATGTCGAGGTCGTTCCGTGACTTTCGCTGATCGGCTTATCGACGCGGGAGACTTTCCCGTTGAGATACTTGCCAAGTCCGTTGACGACGGCGGCGATGTCCACCACCTGGAGAACCGCACCCACGGCCTGCCGACGAACCTCGCCCCCACCGACATCGACCTGTCGAAGGTGCAACGGGACTGGGAACGCCAGTTGGACCAGCTGCTCAAGCAGTGGTTCACCGTCACCGAACACCAACGCGACCAGATTTTGGACAAGGTCCGGGCCGCCATCAACAACAACGACCTGGCCGCCCTGGCCGCGCTCAACGTGTCGTCGGCCGAGCAGGCCAACATCCTCACCGCCGCTATGACGCAGATGGCACTGAATGCTGCGCAGCACGTCGTGGACGAGGCCGCGCGGCAGGGTGTGCGCACCGACCCGGTGGCCACCGACACGCACCGGTTTGCCACTACGGCGGTTGCGTTGGCCGCATTGTTGACGGCGGCGCTGACGAATTCGGCTGGCCGGGAGGCGCTGCGTCGTTGGTCGCCGAGCACCAGCGGCGACGACGTGACCCGTGCGGTGGAGGGGCATCTCGCGTCGCTGTCGACGTCGTTTGTGGAAGCGCATCTTGGTGGGGCGTTGACGGCGGCGCAGAACACGGGCCGGTTGGAGACGATGCTCGCGGCGCCGACGGCAGCAATATATTCGTCAGAAATGATGGATAAACGGACATGTAACCCATGCCGGGTCGTTAACGGCAAGTGGATCGGCAACTCAGATGACCCGGACATCGTCGCGAAGATCGAAGCCGTCTACCCGAACGGCGGCTACGTGAACTGCGAGGGCGGGGTGCGCTGCCGTGGCACAACCGTCTATGTCTGGCGCCCCGAGCAGGTCCCTGCAGCAGGCGCCTAGCTTCTTCGGCCTGGTCGCCACCGCCCGGGCACGGCTGGACATCCTGGACCGTCAGTACAAGCGCGACAAGGACGGGCGTTTCGGGTCCGGCGGCGGCATGCACCCGGCCATCGCCGCCTGCTCGACCACCAGCGAAGTCGAAGCTGTCCTGTCGACCGAGCTGTACGACGTCACCGGCCGGCACGTCACCGTCCACCTGACCGGCCTCGGCGTCGAGGTGGCACGGGTACACGCCGAAGGCGTCCTGCGGGCCATGAAACAGTTCCCCGACACCGACCTGCAAACCATCAGCACGTTCGGCCCGGGCGGCCAACACAGCAGCGATGTCGTCGCCGGCACAGACCACAGCGGTTCCTACGCCGTCACCACGCACCGGCCCGGCACCCGTGGTTCCGACATCTACTTCAACACCCGCTACGGCGACATCGACACGTTGACCGACATGGTGCGTCAGAACGACGCCGTCGGTTGGCTGTCCGGACAGTCGGGCGACCTGTCCCGGATGGCCTCGCATGAAGTCGGGCACGCCTGGGGCAACACACTCAAGCCCGGCGCCGCCCGACAGGCCGTCGGAGAACTGGCCATTGACCGGGGCCTCGTCGATGCGGTCGTGGTGCGAGAAGTGTCCGGCTACGCCAGGAAAGACCTCGGGGAACTGATCGCCGAGTCGTTCAGTGACGTCGTGTCCCGCGGCGACGGCGCGTCGCAGCTCAGCAAGGATGTTGTCGACACCGTCGGCAGCCAGTTCGAGGCCGGCCTGCAGTACCCGAACAACCAGTCCCGCTTCTTCCACCTGTTGGCGGCGGCCCGGAACCGCACCTACAAGCGGGACGCCGACGGACGGTTCGGGTCCGGTGACGGCGGGCCGCGCGGCATCCGTGACACGTTCGCGCAGGCCAAGACGATCACTTCGCTGGAGTTGGCCGCCGAGGGCGAGCTCGGCTCGATCCTGGGCCAGCGCGTCGCGGTGAAGCTCGCAGGTCTGGAGATGGACGCGGCCCGGGCGCACGTGGAAGGCATCGCCCGGTCGGCCGAGCTGTACCCGGGCACCGATCTGATCAGCGTCACTTCGTACGGGCCGCGCGGCCAGGTGTCGGACATTCCCGGGCAGCAGCCCGGCGTGCACGACAAGGTCTGGGGTGTCACCTCCTCGGTGGCTGGCCGGCCCGGGGCGGACATCTACCTGAACACGCGCATCGACGCGCCGAAGATGCGGCGGGTCACCACCAAGGCGGTCGCCGAGGGTGTGGTGGACGGCGACATGTCCGACATCACGTGGACCGGGTCGCACGAGATGGGCCACGCTGCGGCGTCGATGATGCGCCGCGGCGACCCGCAGCAAGGTGCGGTCAGGATCGCCACCGAGACGGCTGGCGGTAGCGTCGAGCACGTCTACAACGAGCTGCGCACGACGGTTTCGCGGTATGCGCTTACTCCCGGCGGCGATGAACTGATCGGGGAGGCTACCGCCCAGGTGGCATCATTGGGTTCGGCGGCGTCGCCGATATCGAAGGCTGTCGTCAAGGGCATGCAGGACAACTGGGACGAGTGGAGCATCTGATGGTCAGCCGCCCGATACCGCAGTGCCTGACCTGCGCCCACTGGCAGTCGCCGTTGGGCCGCACCGACGAGGATGCCCGTGGTGAGAAGCCGATCCAGGTGTGCAAGGCGTTCCCGTTGCCGGCCGGTATCCCCGACGACATTTGGTGGAACCGCGTCGATCACCGCACCCCGCATGCCGGCGATCAGGGCATCGTGTGGGAGGCCGACGACGACGTGCGCAACGGCGGCAAGATGAAGTTTCCCGACTGGGCCATGAACACCGCCACCTGACCTAGCCCACCCGATTCACCTGCAGCCCGGATGACCTCCGGGCTGTTTGGCATGCCCGAACGGAGGCGCGCCCATGCAGTTCTGGGCGCCGACCTTCGCCCTTCCGGGCTTGGCGTGCTTGGAGCCATCAGGCAAGTACCCCAAGGACCGACCGGTTCCATGTCGACCACGATCACGCCTGCTGCCCTGGATCCCGAAGCTGTGGAAGGTGCACGCGGGGCCTGCTCTGCCACGCCTGTAACACCGCGCTCGGCAACTTCAAGGACAGCCCCGAGATCCTACGGGCCGCGCTTCGCTACCTGTCGAGCAATGGAGTGTGGGGTGACAACGATGAGTAGGGATCCAGCCCAGGCCCATACCTGGTACCGCATTGAGAACAAGGCGGACACCCGGTCAGCGGCTATCTACTTGTACGACGAGGTTGGTTCCTGGGGAATCGCCGCAAGCCAATTCGTCAAAGAACTCCAAGACCTTCGTGCATCCAAAGTTGACGTCCACGTCAACTCTCCTGGGGGCGAGTGCTATGAGGGCCTCGCTATTTTTAATGCGCTCCGGAATCACAAGGCAGAGATCACCGTCTACATCGACGGCCTCGCCGCTAGCGCAGCGTCCTTCATCGCGATGGCCGGCGACCGGATCGTGGCCGAACGCAATGCGACGTTGATGATCCACAACGCACACGCCGTCGGGGTGGGCGACGCCGGCGACATGCGCAAACTGGCCGACATGCTCGACCGGATGACCGACACCATCGCCAGCATCTACAGCGACCGGGCCGGCGGCACCGTCGCCCAGTGGCGGGCCCGCATGGCCACCGAAACGTGGTTTTCGGCGGATGAGGCGCAGGCGGCCGGGCTGGTCGACGAGGTGGCCTCAACCCCGGCACCGAAGAGCATGCCCCGCAACACATGGGATCTGTCGATCTTCAACTTCGCCGGCCGGGACGCCGCCCCCGACCCGTTCGCCCCACTCGCCGAAGCAATGCCTATGCCGCCGCGCAAGAAGACGCCCGACATGCCCGCGGATATGCCGATGCTCGCCGTCGGCGACCGCGTGCAGGTGGCCGGAACACCACACGAGCCCGGACAGGCCACCGGCACCGTAGCCGAGGTCGAGCACGGGCCCGCCTACGGCATCCGCTTCGACGGCGGCGGAGACCCGGGCGGCGACGTGCACCGCTGGTATGTCGCCGCTGAACTGGCCCCAGCGGGCGCGGCGGCCACAAACCGCGCCGAGGCAATCCCGGTGGCCGAGGCAGTCCCGGTGGTGGTCGCGGAGGATGTCCCGCTCGTCCTCGCCGCGTTCGACCCGGCCCAGTTCCGCGACGCCGTCAACGCCGCCTCAGTGCTGCCGTTCGACCCGGCCGACTTCCGCGACGCTATGGCCAGCCTGGCCCACGACGCACCCGCCCCGCCGGCCAACACACACCGGACCGTCGACCTCGGGCCGCAACCCGAGGCGGAACCCGCGGCGGCTCCGGCCAACCCGTGGAATGTCGTTCACGACCACGTCCACGGCCTAGCCCACGAAGCCCCGGCCCCACCAACAATCCAGCCCACACCCGTCGACCTCGGGCCGCTACCGCAACCGGCCGAACCGGTACCTGAACCGCCGCCGCTGAACCCCTGGGACCAGCTGCGGGCCGCAGTCCGCATAGCCGCCAACAACGCACCCGCACCACCACAACCCAACAGCACCACCACCACCGAAAGCCCGGCCGAGGAGCCGGGCTTTTCTATGGACGCGCCAGCGTTCCGGACTGCTCTGAGGAGGGCAAAGCTGTGAGCAATAGGATCCGACTCTCCGCCGGGCAGCGCGACGCGCTGACACGACGGGGCCTCAACCCGGACGACCTGGGCCGCATCCTCAACCGCCAGGCCGCACCGCCGGTGCCGGCCGACAACGAGCTGAAGATGACCGTCCCCACCTCGGCCGCCGAGCTCGAGGCGATGCTCGGCGACGGCAAGAAGATGCAGGCCATCTTCGGCACCCCGCACTTCGGCGAGTTCATCACCAACTACGCCCGCGTCGTGCACGAGAAGGACCTGTCCATCGCCAACCAGGTGCAGGAGCAGGTCCAGCGGGTGCTGGCCGACTGGCTGCGCGAAAACCAGCCCGAGGGCATCGACCGTCTCGACCTGACTCCCCGTCAGGTGGTTGCCACCGGCGACGCCCGCAACCACGTCCACAACCCGCGGGCCATGGGTGCGGTCCTCGACAAGGACTTCACCGGCCCCACCGCCAGCGCCGACTACTTCGCCACCATCTGGCACATGCAGAACCGGACCGCCGACGTTCAGGCCAAGCTGCAGCGGGTCCGCAACGCATTCTCGTCCACCGTGCCGTCCGAGGGCGGGTTCCTGATCCCGGAGACGCTGCGCTCGGAACTGCTGCGGGTGTCGCTGGAGACGTCGATCGTGCGCCCCCGCGCGCGGGTCATCCCGATGGAGACGCTGCGGGTGCCGTTCCCGGCCATCGACTCGACCAGCAACGTGTCGTCGGTGTATGGCGGCATCGTCGGCTACTGGACGGAGGAAGGCGCGGCGCTGACCGCGTCACAGGCCGCGTTCGGCCGCATCGTGTTGGATGCGAAGAAGCTGACCGCCTACACCGAGGTCCCCAACGAGCTCATCTCCGACTCGATCGTCTCGTTCCAGGCGTTCCTGGACCAGATTTTCCCCGAGGCGTTGGGCTTCTACGAGGACGACGGTTTCATCAACGGGTCCGGTGTGGGTGAGCCGCTCGGCTGGCTCAACGCCGCCGCGGCCGTGGAGGTCACGAAGGAGTCGGGGCAGCTCGCCGACACCATCGTGTGGGAGAACATCGTCAAGGCCTACGCCCGGATGCTGCCGTCCTCACTCGGCCGGGCAGTGTGGGTGTGCTCGATCGACACGTTCCCGCAGCTGGCCACGATGGCCCTGTCGGTGGGTACCGGCGGGTCGGCGATCTGGCTCAACAACGGTGCGGTCGGTCCGCCCATGACGATCCTCGGCCGGCCGGTGATCTTCACCGAGAAAACCCCGGTTGTCGGCGACGCGGGCGATATCAACTTCGTCGACCTCGGCTTCTATCTGATCGGCGACCGGCAGGTCATGAGCGCGATGTCCAGCCCGCACTTCAAATTCCAGAATGACCAGACGGCCTATAGAATCATCGAGCGCGTTGATGGTAGGCCGTGGTTGCAAAGCGCAATCACGCCCAAGAATGGCGGCAGCACGCTCAGTCCTTTCGTGAAAATCGCGGCCAGGGCGTAAGAAATAGCCAACCCCGGTCGGCAATCAACCCCCGGCCGGGGCCAATTCGGAAGAGCGGCACTTAGAAACCCCGCTCGGAGAGGCAGTAAACCATGGAGGCCCTAGGCCGACTGTTCGACATCGTCCCCGTCGCGGACGCTGTGTTCATCAACGTCAAGGACTGTGGCGGGATCACGTTCGTCGGGGTCCTCGCGGCCGGCGACACGTGGACCCTGCAGGAGGCCGACGCAGCGTCGGGCGGCACCGAACAGGATCTTGTCGTCATCGACCACTCCTACGTGCAGACCACCGGTGCCGGTGCTGACACGTGGACCAAGCTCACTCAGACGGCGGCCGCGACCGAGGTCACCTCGTCGGCGCAGGATGCGGTGGTCATTCACGTCGACGTGGAGGAGCTGTCGGACGGTTTCAAGTTCCTGAAGCTGACCTCGACGTCCACGGGCACGGTGACGGCGATCCTGACTGATCTGAAGGTTCAGCGGGCGGCGGCCAACCTGCCCGCCCGAGGCGTGTGACCTAACCGATCGTGTAAAGCAAGACCCCCCCCTGCGGCGAAAGACGCAGGGGGGCTTCAACAAGGGTTGAAACCCCGAAAAGGAGATCCGCATGGCATCGACCCAGGCCAGGTTTTCGGCCTTGTTTTCCCGCAGGACCCCCGGCGGGGTCTACACGATCGCCGACATCGAGCAGGCGCCCGGCGATGTGTGGTTCGTGGACGGCGCCACCGGCTCTGACGCGGCCGGCTACGGCCGCACTCCCGACGCACCGTTCGACACCCTGTCGTACGCGTTCAGCTCGGACAGTGTGACCTCTGGCGATGTGGTGTATCTGATGCCCGGCCACACCGAGACCATCGGCGCAGCGGGCAGCATCGCCATGGACATTGCTGGTGTGCGGGTTGTGGGACTCGGTAAGGGCTCGTCCCGGCCGACGTTCACGTGGTCGGCGACCGGGTCGACGTGGACGATCGCGGGCGCGAACTGCACGGTCGACAACGTCCTGTGCACCACGACTGGCGTCATCAACGTCACCGCCGGGATTCTGGTCACCGGCGCGGATGTGTCGATCCTCAACGTGGAGGGCCGTGATGGTGCGGCTGATTCGCAGTTCATCGACTTCCTTGGCTTCGGCACCGGCGCGGCCCGCGGTCTGGTGAAGGCGTTCCGGTTCCTCGGGCATGCCACCGGTGACGCGAACGCGTCGGCGTGCCAGGTGACCGCGGTGGTGGACCAGTTCCGGGTGGAGGACTTCTGGGCGATCGGCCTGTTCGCGGCGGCCGGTTTGGAGACCACGGCCGCCAACACGAACATGCTCGCCAAAGGCGTTTACGTGGAGCAGTTGCATGCCACGACAGACGCCGGGGTGACCCTGAACGCGTCAACGACCGGCCTGATGATCGACTGCTATGTCAAGTCGGCGACGAACGACGCCGCCGGCTACACCGCCGCACTCGTCGGCGCCGCGGTGGGCTGGTACAACCCGCGCGTCGTCAACCTGGCAGGCGAGCAGGGTGGTCTCACCAGCACCACCTGGGGCGTTGCATCGGCTGCGGCATGAGCGCGATCATTCAGGGCGACGAGCTTCGTACCCTTCTCCTCGGCCGCACCGCGTCCAAGTCGATCACCCTCGCGGGTGCGGCGACACATCAGGTGTTCACCGTGACCGTCGGCGACGTGCTGATCACAGCACTGTGGGGCAAGTGCACCACCACCATGGCCGGGACCAACACGGTCCAACTCCAGATGGACCCAACCACAGGCGACACCACCACCTGGACGCAGGCCGACGACCTCGGCTCGACCAACACCGAAGCCGGAACGCTGCTGATGTTCCAGATCGACGTCGACGACACGGTGAACACGCCGCATGTTGTCAAGGGCGCCGGCAACGTCCTGGCGGGTGTGGCGGCGCCGATCGGTGACGTTGAGTGCGTTGTCACCGGTGCCGGCGCTGACGGTGTCATCGCCTGGTACTGCACGTGGATCCCGCTGTCCGACGGTGCGGTATTGACGGCGGCGGCGTAGCCGTGGCCACGATGGCTGAGGTTCTGCGCGCGCGGGGAAAGCTCGGCCCCTACGGACCCCCGCCAGCACCGGAGCTCGACGATGACGTTCCGGTGGTGGTGGGGGATGTGGACCGGGCGGCGGTGCGGGAGTGGGCCGCCACCATCGGGGTTGAGGTGGCCTCCCGTGGCCCGATACCGGCAGCGGTGCTGGAGCAGTACCGCAACCAGACTCCAGGCGCGGCGACGTAGGACCGAGGGGGCGCCAGCTTGTCCTGGTTGTTTCCCAACGCCGACACGTACGCCGAGGTCGGCGCTGTGGGGGCGTTGCCGCAGAACGGCGACCCAATCTCCGTGTGGTGGATGATCCGGCCGAGCATAGCGACCGACTTTGGCACCTACGTCGGGCTGGAGGCGGGCGCGAACCGGATCGGTCTGCTCGCCGTCGTCAGCAAGTACTTCACCGTCAACGACGGCACCGGCGGGCCTGTGCCGGTGGTCGACGAATGGCAGGTCATCGGCTACGACGACCAAGGCGGCGGCACGGTCCGCTGGCACCATTGCACCGACCCGACCGGCACCACCTGGGCGCATTCGGACGGCACGGCCGGCGGTGACCGGGCCGGTGTCGTCGACGTGCTGAGGCTGGGCATCGGCCCGGACGGGTTCCGCATGCGGGGTCACATCGCCGCGGGTTGTGCGGCTGCCGGACGGCTCGGCGACGCCGGGTTTGAGGCCCTCGGTGTGACGTCGATGGCCGCATGGGTGGCTGCCGCGGACTTGGCCTGGCAGTTCAACGTGGCCGTCGGTTCCACGGCACTCACGGACCTGACCGGCGGCGGCGCCAACCAGACGTCGCTGACCGGCACACCGACGCTGGACACAGGCCAGGAACCGCCGGGCTGGACGTACTACCCAACCACCACACCAGGAAGGCGTCGGCGAGTGACCACCTATGTCCGCGGCACGCAGGGCCGGCTGAACGACATCATGACCACGCTGGGCACGACCACGCCGTCACTGTGGCCGTGCTGGGAGCCGACCGGTGTGCTGGTGACCGGCATTTCGGTTGGTGACCTGATCCCGTCCGAGACGGCCGGTGCGGCCGAGGCGCTGGAGGACGACTTCGCGCCCGAACTCCTGCCGTGCGGCCTGTACAGCTACCACTTCCACCCGACCGGGGACCATCATTTCGCCGGCATCGACCACGCCAACTTCACGTTCGGAAACGGCACCGTCGACACGCCGTTCTCCGTCGGGGCATGGATCCGACCCAACGCCATCGTCTCCAACACGATCGTCGCCAAATATTCGGCGACGGTGCGGGAGTGGCGGTTCTGGATCGACGCCGACGGCAAACTGGACCTCGAACTGTACGACGAGTCGGCCGACACGACCGAGATCGCCGCCTCGACCGCGGCGCTGACGGCCGGGCAGTGGCAGTGGGTGGTCGCCACCTACGACGGTGGGGAAACGGCACCGGTGGTGAACCTGTATGTAAACGCCAGCCTCGCCAACGACGGCACCACCGCGGAGACGGGTCTCTATGTGGCGATGGAGGACACGGCCACACCGTTGACGGTCGGCTGTTCGGGTGTGACGGCCACGCCGGTCAACGAGTTCCACGGCCGGATCGCGTTGCCGTTCATCACCGGAAAGGCGTTGTCGGCGGCCGAGGTGACCACCTTGTACGGGTACATGGCGCCGATGGTGGGACTGGTCTGAGACTGCGGGCACGGAAGGCGGTGGGCGGCCATTTCCTGGTATCAGTATTTCGACATCATCCGAGAGTCCGCCGACGACCTTCGAGCCGAGCGGACCAGACGGCCCGAGGCCTGCCCTCAGGATGGGGAGCCTTTGACGGCTGGACCGGACGGCACCCTATTTTGCCGGTTCGACGGCTGGGTCTGGGATGGGGTCAACCGGTAACTGTTGTGGTTCGGCTGCTGCGCGCTGCGGCCCGCGATGAACGCGGCACAGATCTTCCCCCGACCATCGCGTACCGCGCGGACACTGCTCCCCGCTGGGGCGGACAACGCCTGAACAACGCTTCCTCATTGGGAGAACTCCTTAGGCCGCGTTGCTGCGGCGGAAGATGAGCATGCGCAGCGCGGCCCGCGCGATGGTGCCTTGTAGGACGCGGTCGTCGAGCCATCCGAGGATGGCCGGGTCTGGGCGGAACCATTCGCTGCCGATGATGCGGTGCCGCGCCCACATGCGGTGGTGCTCGCGCTCATCCTCGACGGTGCCGGGCAGTGACCAGAGCATGGTTAGTTTGAGCTCGCCGCCTCGGCGGCGCGGTGAGGCGCTGTAGCCGATTTTGATGTTGTTGCCGTCGGTGCCGTAGTAGATGAAGCCGGTCGCGGTGGTCGGGCCGGTCGGCGGGAACAGGGCGAGTTGGGTCGGGGTCACTTATCCTCCTGCTGCGGAGCGTGGTTGTAGATGCGCGCGCCGAGGGCATCTGCGCGTGCGGCGAAGGCTTCCATTGCACCCTCGAGGTATTCGGTTGAGAACCGGGTATGGGCCGCCGGGGTTCGGTCTTCCGCCCCGCCAGCCGAAACCCCATAGGTGGTTGACATCACCGTCTCGATGAGGCCAGGCATGGCTGCCAGGAACTCACTGACCAACGTGTGCGTCACCTGCTGCACCTGCTTCATGAGGCGCCAATCCTCAGCGCTGGCACCGAACGATCGTGCCTCGATCTGGTCGGCGAGCATGAGCCGGATGGTCTCCGAGCGCGTCCGGCGCTCCTGCGCCGCGATCCGGTCGATTGCCTCAATTTGATGCTCACTGAGGCGAATCCCGATCTTCTCTCTTTCGACCATGGGCGCACTGTACCCCAAATTGGGGACGCTGGGCCACAGGCGACCACAGAGGTAGGGGGGGATGATGGCCACCCCCGTGTTCTACGCGACCCGCGAAGATGTCAAACGGGCGTTGGACTCCAAGCACACCGCGCGTGACAGCGCCCAGGTTGACCGCGCGCTCGAGGCGGCCACCAAGGCCATCGAAAGTCTCTGCCATCGGCGGTTCTATCCGTGGACCGGCACCCGGTACGCGGACTGGCCCAACTGGCAGTACGCTCGCCCGTGGCGGCTGTGGCTCGACGCCAACGAGCTCATCTCACTGACCACATTGGTGGCCGGCGGCACCACCATCGCAGCCGCCGACTACTTCCTGCGCCGCGGCGACGACATCGACGAACCCCCGTACACGTACATCGAAATCGACCTCGCGTCGTCGTCGGCGTTCGCGTCCGGCTCGACGCATCAGCGGCAGATCGTCATGACGGGCGTGTTCGGCCACTCCGCCGACGAAGCCCCCGCCGGGGTGCTCGCTGAGGCGTTGGACGCATCCGAGACCGGCGTCGACGTCACCGACTCGTCCGCCATCGGCGTCGGCAGCATCATCAAAGTCGAGTCCGAGCGGATGATCGTCACCGCACGGTCCATGCTCGACACCGGCGTCAACATCGACGCCGGCGACAGCCTCACCGCAGCCGCCAACGACGTGTCCATCACCATGTCCACCACCACCAACGCACCCACCGTCGACGAAATCATCCTCATCGACTCCGAACGGATGCTCGTCGTTGACGTGGCCGGCTCGGTCCTCACCGTAAAACGCGCCTGGGACGGGTCTGTGCTCGCCACCCACGCCGCGGCTGCCGACATCTACGCCCCCCGCACGTTGACCGTCGTGCGGGGCGAGCTCGGCACCACCGCCGCCACCCACTCCACCGCGCTCACCGTGAACCGGCATGTGGTGCCCGGCCTGGTGCGGGACCTGGCCATCGCCGAAGCCATGTCCACGTTGCTGCAAGAGGGCTCTGGCTATGCGCGTACGGCCGGGTCGGGCGAAAACGAACGTGAGGTGTCCGGCCGGGGCATCAAAGGCCTACGCGACGACGCGTACTGGACGCACGGGCGCAAGGCGCGGAAGAGCGCGATCTAGATGACCAGCCCGGTCGACGTCTCCAACGCACCAGTCCGCACCCCGGCCGACTACGGCAAGCCCGGCATGCAGGGCACCGGATTCCAACCGGGCATGAACCGGCAAAACCCGGCCAGCAACCTCGGCTCACACCTCGGCGGGCTGCACCTCGAGGTCGCCATCGGCGGCCCGCTGTTCGACGGCATGGCCGCGGCAGCCATGGCCGGCATGGTCGACGAGATGCAGTACGTGGTCGCGTCGCAGGGCCTGGCCAACGTGCAGATGTTCCTGGACCGGTCCATTCAGCATCCGACGCCGTACTACGAGACACAGGTGACGGTGCAGCGCATGGCCGAGGACGTGGTGGTCCACGACCGGGGGATCGTGTATGGGCCGTGGTTGGAAACCGGAAGATCCACTACGCGCTTCCGCGGCTACCACTCGTTCCGCCGTGCCGTTGACCAGTTGCGCGGGCAGATTCCGCAACTCATCGGCCACGTCGCAGCCCGCTGGGTGGGAAGGATCAACTGAATGGACGTCCTCGCCGTCATCTCTGCGCTCGAGTCGCACGCCGCCGGGTCTGGCCAGATCGAGCGGGTCAATGCCCATGAAGTTGTCAGCCAACCCGGCAGCGGCATCTCAGCCGCGATCTGGCCCCAGCGCCTCACACCGGCCACCGGCAAGTCCGGTCTGGCGTCGACGAGCATCCGGGTCGAGTTCACCGTCCGGCTCATGTCCTCCGCCCTGCAGCAACCGCAGGACGGTATCGACCCGGCAATGATCGACGCCGCCGCCACACTGATGACCGCCTACTCGGGCGACTTCACCCTCGGCGGGCTGGTGCGCGACGTGGACCTGCTCGGCCATTCGGGCACGCCGCTGTCGTGGAACGCCGGCTACCTCAAACTCACCGACGGCGGCACGTCGCGGGTCATCGACCTGACCGTGCCACTCATCCTCAACGACCAGTTCGACCAAGCGCCGTAGGAGGTTGCCGTGAGCAAGACCGCGGGCATGGGTGACCGGCTGTACCTGGCCGGCTACGACCTCAGCGGGGATGTTGGCAGCATTTCCCGCATCGCCGGCGGCCCCCGACCCCTCGGCGTCACCGGCATCAACAAGGAAGCCCAGGAACGCTTGGGCGGCATCCGCGATGGCGGCCTCGACTTCATGTCCTTCTTCAACCCGGCCGCCGCACAGGCCCACGCCCGGCTGTCGCCGCTGCCCACCACCAACGTCCTCGGCACCTACCTGCGCGGCACCACCATCGGCAACCCGGCCGCATCGTGCGTCGCCAAGCAGGTCAACTACGACCCGAACCGCGGCAACGACGGATCCCTCACCATGGGCGTCCAGTTGGTGTCCAACGGCTTCGGTATCGAATGGGGCGACCAGCTCACCGCCGGCGCCCGCACCGACACCGGCGCGACCGCAGGCACCGCGGTCGACTTCACCGCCGGATCGTCGTTCGGACTGCAGGCCTACCTGCAGGTGACCGCCTTCTCCGGCACCGACGTGACCATCACCATCCAGGAGTCGTCCAACAACGGCGCCGACGCATACGCCGATGTTGTCGGCGGCGCATTCGCCTCAGTCACCGGTATCACGTCGGAACGGATCGCCACCGCAACCAACCTTGCGGTCGAGCGGTACCTGAAGGTCACCACCAGCACCACGGGCGGGTTCACGTCGGTCACGCTCGTCGTAATGGTCGTACGAAACGGGGCGGTGCCAACCTTCTGATGCTGAACCGAATCCAGCCTGCCGGGCCGGTGCAGGCGTACAAGACGTACGAGATCGCCTCCCCGATCACCACCCACTACCGCGACGGCACCTGCGAAGAGGCCGGCTGCCTCGCACATCGGAACGGGTGGAGCTCCACACCCGACCCCGCCAAGATTCTGCAGAAACTCCCACACCTCACCCCCGCCCAGGCCGTGGCCATGGCCGAGCAGCAGACCCACTACATCCGCAAACTGTCCGGCCGCCGGTTCACCGAACGGCTTGCCGAATCCGGGTTGGCGGAGTTCACCTTCGAGGCCGGGCAGCAGTGCTTCGAAACCCACAAGGTGCCGTTGGAGCGGCCCGAGTTTTATGTGGTGCGCTCCGGCGACTGGCGCCAGCTGGGCCGGCCGCAGATGCACAGCGGGCCGGACGCCTGGGTAAATGACTTCGCCGAACATCAAGATCAGATCGCGCGGGTCGTCAACGGATAGAATTTCCAGTCAGAGGTGCCCCGGCGGTGCGCTAACACCCCCGGGGCGTGTGAAACACCTATCTCGGAGGTGCCCACAATGGGCGAGCGTATCTGTTCCGTTAGTGAGTGCGACAGGCCGACATGGGCCCGCGGTTGGTGCGGAACTCACTACCGACGTTGGCAGCGAACTGGCGACCCGTTGGGATCAACGCCCCGGGCAACTCGTGGCAGGTGCTCGGTCGACGGCTGCGACAATGACCTAAAGGGACACGGCTGGTGCGACAAGCACTATCAACGGTGGCGCCACCACGGAGACCCCCTGACGGTCCTTCCGCTGGGCATGACCGGCAAAAAGCATTCAGCCGAGGCGCGGACCAGGATGGGTTGCCGGGGACGCGTTGGCGAGGACGCTTCGCGCTACAGGCACGGCATGTCCTGCACCCCGACCTGGTACTCGTGGGTCTCCATGATCCAACGCTGCACGAACTCGAGCATTCCCGCATGGCCCAATTACGGCGGCCGAGGCATCACGGTGTGCGAGCGGTGGCGTGAGAGCTTCGAGGCATTCCTTGCGGACATGGGCGAGAAGCCAGAAGACCTGTCGATCGACCGCATCGACAATGACGGGAACTACGAACCCGGCAACTGTCGTTGGGCAACGGCGAAGGAACAGGCCAACAATCGGCGACCACCCACCCGCAAGCGTCTCGCCGAATAGGTCGAGAGTTTCTGTCAAAACGGTTAATTAATCTAGGAGGGCAGTAGCCATTTCGAAGGCCTCAGGAATTGGCTGGACCACACTCTCAGTGGACGATTCAGCCGGCACCCTTACAGACGTGAAGAACGACGTCCCCAACCTCCAGTTCTCTACGCCCAGGGGCGTTCAGGACGTGACGGGTGTCGACAAGAGCGCGATGGAACGTCTGCTGCTGCTGGCCGACATGTCGCTGACGCTGAACTTGATCTTCAACGCGACCGGGGCGCATCTGGTGTTTCGGACGGTGCCGTCGTCGTCGGTGGCGCGCGAGTTCACGCTGACCGTGGGTGGTGTGACGTTGGGGACGACGGGGACGCCGACGTTGCTGTTCACCGACTATGCGTTGACCCGCGCGGCTGGCGGCGAGCTGACGGCCACCGCGCCTGGGGTGCTCGCGAACGGTGTTGTCCCGACTTGGTCGTAAAAGTCCGTTTCGGCCGAGAGGAGATCTGATGGGTTTCACCCCGAACCGCAAGCTGTTCAAGCTGGTCTTCGAGGGCGACCTCGACGGCCTCGAAGTAACGTGCCGGTCGTCGTCGGTGGTGGTGTACAAGCGGATCGCCTCCTACGCCAGCCGGCCCTACTCGACGCCGCCGTCTGACGATGACCTGGCCGCGCTCTCCGACCTGTACGCATCGTTCGCGGCGGTGTTGGTCGAGTGGAACCTCGAGGAGCCGGCCGGGGTGCCGGTTCCGGCCACGTTGGACGGTGTGGAGACGCAGGAGCCGGCGTTGGTGAACGCTGTTGTTGCGGCCTGGTTGGATGCGGTGGCTGAGGCGTTGGGCGGTAAGCCGGCCGATCAGTTGGTGGCCGAGCTGGAGGCGTCGCTGCCGATGGAGCCGCTCCCCGTCTGACCTCTGTTCGATGCTGCTGTTGGATTTTGAGCGTGGCGGGGGCGGTGCATGACCAGCCCGAACACTGTCACGATCGTTGTCAAGGCCACTGATCAGTCGGCGCAGGGTTTCGGCTCGGCGACGGCCGGTGCGGGCAAGTTGGCGAAGGCGGTCGACGGCGGTGCCGGGTCGGCTGGCGGGGCGTTCGAGTCGGCGGAGAAAAAGGCCCGCGGCCTGGGGTCGGTGTTGGGCAATGTGGGCACGATCGCCGGCGGGATCCTTGCGGCCGATGTGATCAGCCAGGGCGCGCAGCGGGTTATGGCCCTGTCGAAGCAGACCATCACCGCAGCCAGCTCGCTGGGTGAGTCGTTGAATGCGGTCGACAAGACGTTCGGCGCGAGCGCGAAGAACATTCACGCCTGGGCCGAGTCGAACGCGTCGAGCTTCGGCTTGTCGCAGCGTGCGTTTAACGAGGCCGCTACCCCGCTCGGGGCGATGCTCAAGAACCAGGGCCTGTCGATGGCCGAGGTTGAGGCGCAGACCATCAAGTTGACGGAACGCGCCGCGGACATGGCGTCGGTGTTCAACGTCAACGTGTCGGATGCGTTGGTGGCCATTCAGGCCGGCCTGCGGGGCGAGTCCGACCCGTTGGAGCGGTTCGGTGTTGGTCTGTCGGCGGTGGCGGTGGAGGCCCGGGCGTTGGCCGACACTGGGAAGACGTCGGCGATGGCGTTGACGCAGCAGGAGAAGGCCCTGGCCCGGCTGAACCTGATCTACGAGCAGACGGCGACGACGGCCGGCGACTTCAAGGACACGTCCGACGGGCTCGCGAATGCGCAGCGGATCGCGGCGGCCGAGATGGAAAACGCCCAGGCCAAGATCGGTACCATGTTTCTGCCGGTGATGGCAGCCGCGGCGCAGGTGTCGGGGCGCCTTGCAGAATCGATCAGCTCTGTGCCAGGTCCGCTGGCCGCAGCCGGCGCGGGTATCGCCATTCTCGGCGCGGGTCTGCTGGTGTTCGCCCCGCGGGTTATGGCAACCAAGGCCGCGCTGGACGAGATGGCGCTCAGCGAGTCGGCGGCGACGCGCGGCGCCGGCCGGCTGGCCGTGGCGGTCGGCAAGGGCGCGGCCGTGTTTGCCGGGTTGCAGATCGCGACTGCCGCGTTGGGTGCGGCCATCGGCGATGACGTGACGCCGCAGGTCGACGGACTGGCCAAGTCGCTGATCGATCTGAGCAAGCAGCAGGCCGCGTCCGGTGAGATCACCCGCCTGTTCGGCGACGACCTCGGGCAGTTGGACAAGGACTTCCACGCCCTGGGGTCGGGGGCGAAGGACAAGGCTGCGCGGGGCATCTCCGACTTCTTCAACTCGATTGCCGACTTCGACAGCCTCAGCGGCGGGTCGTTGACCAACATGCGTGCGCGCATCGAGGGTGTTGACGCCGCGTTGGCGCAGTTGGTGGGCAGGGGCCGTGGCGAGGAGGCGGCGGCCGCGTTCGAGTTCCTGGCCAAGCGCGCTGCCGCTGCCGGGATTTCTATTGACGATCTCAAGTCTGGGCTGCCGCAGTATGCGGCGGCGATGGCGGCGGCAGGCAAGTCGACGACTGGGGTTGCGGCGGCGGCCGAGGAGGCCACCAAGTCGCTCGACGAGCTCGAGAAGCAGTTCGACGAGACGTTCAAGAAGACGTTCGGGTTTGAGGAGGCGCAGGACGCCGCCGCCGACGCGGTGGCCCGGCTCAACAAGCAGATCGAGCAGCAGATCGAGGACGAGGTCGAAGGCGCCGGCACCCTGGACCGCAACACGCAGGCCGGCCGGGACAACGCCGAATCGGTCCGGGATCTGGTCCGCAAGTATGAAGAGCTGATGGTGCAGGCCCAGAAGACGGGCCAGTCCACTGACGGTCTGCGGGAACAGCTGGTCGACCAGCTTGTGGCGATGGGCTTCTCCCGCGCTGAGGCCGACCGGTACGTCAAGACCCTCATCGACCTGAAGACGGCGTTGGATCAGATCCAGTCGAAGACCGTCACGGTGCGGATGAACGTGGAGCAGAACAAGACCTGGGGTGGCGGGGCTCAGGAGTTCGCCCACGGCGGTATCCGTGGTGCTGCCGCAGCCGGCGGACCGCGCGGCAACCGCACCCTGGTCGGCGAGCACGGCCCCGAGTTGGTCGATTTGGCGCCCGGGTCGATGGTGCATTCCAACCCCGACTCGATGGCAATGCTCGCTGGCGGCGGGTCGCGCGGGTCGATGGGCTATGTGGAGATCGGGTCGGACGGGACGTGGTTCGGGGACGGCCTCATCGAATACCTTGCCGGCAAGATTCGGGCAATGGGCGGCGACCCGTCAGTCATCGGCATTCTCATTCGGCAGAACTAGAAGGGGGAGAAAGTGTCCGGAATCTACGGCGACGGATACCCGGTGCTGCTCGTCTCGGCGCACACCGCAGGGTCAGCCCTTGCCAGTTCGACGACAGCCACGTCGCTACTGCCGGGCCAGGCGAAGTTCAGCCTGCCGGCGAACTTCATCGACGTGCCCGGCAAGACGTTCCGCGTCCGGGCAACCGGCCGCGTCAGCACTCTGGTGACCACACCCGGCACACTCACACTGTCGATGCGGCTCAACTCGACGCCGATCATCGTGTCGACATCGCAGGCGATGGCGCTCAACATCGTGTCCAAGTCCTCAGTGTCCTGGGTGCTCGACCTGGACCTGATCGTCCGGTCAGTCGGGTCGAGCACCTCGGCAACCATCATGGGCATGGGCACCTGGACGTCGGAGGCTGTCATCGGGGCGGCTGTCCCCTCGGCCGGAGGATCCGGCGTGCATCAGTGGCAGGCCAGTTCGCCGGCGGCCGGGACCGGATTCGACTCGACCGCCACCAACCTGGTCGACCTGTACGGCACGTGGTCGGTCAACTCGGCGTCGAACTCGATCACGTGCGAGACCTACTGCCTGTACTCGATGAACTGAGCCCGCTTCGATGACGCCTCGGGCTCGACGCCGCCCGCACCGCCGCGGTGGGATCGTCGGCGCCGCCGACGTGCCATTGGGCGCCGTCGCCGGCGAGCAGCTCACCTTCGGTGAAAGTGTTACCCCGGCATTGCGTCAGCCGCTGGCCATCCGGGTGTGGATGGCTCCGGGCATCAATCCGGACCTGCCGGCATTGTGGGTGTGGGAGGAGATCACCGACTGGGTGATGTTCGACCCTGGACTCGACATCATCCGCGGCCAACTCAACGAGCAGGTCAGTACCCGGCCCAGCACGCTGAACATGCGTCTCAAGAACTACCTCATCCCCGAGGCTGTAGGCGTCTATGCGGTCGATGCGCCGTTCAGCGTGCGCAACCCGAACAGCCCGTGGTACGGCCGGCTCCGCAAGAACACCGCGATCCGGGTCGAGATCAACCCGGGTATCGGGTGGCGAAACCGGTTCATCGGGCTGGTACCTGACTGGCCGGCACGCAAGGACCGGTCGGGCAACTTCAAGTACATCGACCTGCAGGTGGCCGGCCGGCTGCGCGTCTACGGCCAGGGTTCATCGCCGGTCAGGTCGTATGCCACGGCAGTCCTGTCGCGTTATCAGCCGCAGGCGTCGGTGAGCTCAACCTTCTACAGTCCGGTGCTGGGGTGGTGGTCGCTTGAGGATTCGAACGGGTCCGGTGTAGCGGCGTCCAACCTCGTCGGCGTGAGCGACATGACCGAGACGGTGACAGGTGGGGTCAACTTCGCCGGCGGCACTGCGCCGCTGTGTTCGAGCGCGTCGCCCGACCTGACCCTTGGTGGGCTGCGGGGTCAGCCCCTGCTGCCGACGTCGGCCACGACGGCATGGTCGTTCACCATGCTGGTAAAGATCGCCAGCGGTGCCTCGGTTGATTCCGTGGTTGACATCTACACGACCGGGACGATAACCAAGGTGACGATCGGGATAACGCCATCTGGCGTGACGATCTATGCCACAAACAATTCGACGATAACCACATCGGTGACAACGACGACGAACTTTGCCGACGGCGAATGGTATCGCCTCTGGGTTAACGCCACGGGCGGATTCGTCAGTGTGGTCATAGGAACTGAGTCGAGCGGCGTCCCGGTGTTCATCGGCGGCGCGACCCCGGGCGACATCACCGAGTTCATCATCAATCCGACTACGGCCGTCGGCCTCGAATCCGCTAGCCAGGCCTACGTCATCGGCGGGGTGACGACGATACTGAGCAACACCATCACTGCCGCCGACGCGGGCACTTCAGCATCTGAGCGGTTCGCGTCGGTCGCGGCGTTCGAAGGCATTCCAGCCAGCGTCAGTGCACTGGGCTACTACGGCCAGTCGTCGACCGCCATGGGCCCGTACCCGATCAGGTCCAAGGTCGCCGCACTTGCCAGTCCGGTGGACTCGGATGACGGTTTCCTGGTGGAACGCCTCTCCGGTGAGGTTGGCTTCGAGGCCGACTACGACCGGAGCAACGCCGCCGTCCAGTTGACGCTGGACTACTCGCTCGGCCAACTGCAAAACCTGATCCCGGTCGACGACGATTTTCAGGCCCGCAACGATTGGACGGTCGGCCGCGAGTCCGGCGTCACGAAGAGTTTCGCAGACCGTGACGGTGTGCGCGGCATCGAGGCTATCGGGCAGTACGACGACTCGGCCACCGTGAGCTTGTACACCGATACCCAGCCGCAGTATGTGGCCGCCCATCGGGTACGTCGCGGCACCGTCGACGAAGACCGGTTCACCTCCATCGGGATAGAGCTGCACAAGGCGCAGAATGCCGCGCTCATCCCACAGATCCTCAACGTCCGGCAGGTCGCGGTCACCGCCTCCGTCACGCTCAGTGGGTTGACGTCGACGATCAGTTTGGGGGCCAGCACAATCGGGCAGCGGCGCGGCGACATCCTCGGCACCCGTGTCCAGATCCTCAGCCCGCCCCACGACGTCACGCCGGACACGATCGACCAGCTCATCCTCGGGTACCGGGAGACGATCAATCCGTTTCAGTGGTCGATCTCCCTGCAAACAATCCCGTACGCCCCATTCAGAAAGTTTGAGGTGTCTCCAGACGCCGACCCTGGCACCGACCAGGCCGAGGATGAGGTCCTCATCTACGCCGCCTCCCTCGGGCCCAACCCGGAGAACAGGGCCGACTTCCGCAACGCCTACCTGCGTGACGGGGGAGAGTTTCTCGGTTTCGTAGTGCCCGATGACGGAACCTGCACCCTGGCCGAGGGGCTCGACGAGACCGAAACCGACATCGACATCACGACCACGTCAGGACTGTGGGACACGACGTCGTACTCCTATGAGCCGAACGGCATCACCGCCCACATCCGTGACGCTAACGGCGGCATCGGCGAGCAGATCCGCATCGACGGATGCTCGGGTGCCGGCAACCCGCAGACGCTCACCGTGGTCCGCGGCGTCAACGGATATGTGACGACACATGCCGTCGGCGAAGAGATTGTGATCGACTACCCCGGCATTGTCGGGCCAACGGGATGGGGCGGCCCCTGATGGGCGTGTACACCGGGACGATCCCGCCGTTCTATGTCGGGCGGCTGCCGATCTCGAAACTGACCGAGCTATACGACTTCGCCTCGGCGGCGACCAGTGCCTGGTCCACGTGGGTCCCGACCCTGACTAACCTGACGTTGGGCAACGGCACCCAGACCGCCCGGTACCGCCAACTCGGCCAAACGGTCGACTACTACTGGTCGCTGCTCTTGGGTTCGACCAGCGCGGTGGGCACCACCCCCAGGTTCACCCTGCCGGTCGCACCGGCAAGCTTCTACGGCAGCCTCACCACCGGGTTTCCCGGCAACTTCCACCTGCTTGACGCAGGCACCGCCCACCGGCAGGGCATGGTCCAGTTTGATTCCGGCTCGACGGTGCAGCTGGCCTACTGGGACGCTACGCCGACGTTGCAGGGCATCACGTCAACGATCCCGTGGACGTGGACTACCGGTGACGCACTCACGGTGTTCGGCGGCACCTACGAGGCCGCGTAAACCGTCCACAAGGGAGGCTGGCACATGGCAACGCTGTCCCAACTGCGGGCCGAGTCCTGGTGGAACCAGGAGTACCAGCCGGCCAGCCTCGCGGCCTTTTGTGAGCGGTTGCGCGCACACTTCGGCGTCGCGGCCAACGCCCTCGGATCCAAGGGCGACGAGTTCCACCTGAGCGGCTATCACCGGTCGCGGGCGTGGATCGTCAACTCCCGTTGGTCCTCCTACGGCTGGGGGGATTACTCGGTCCAAGACGCGGCGGATCAGGGCGGCGACGAGAACTGGCTGTGCGCGGTGGACTTCACGCCCGGCGACGCCGCAACGATGATCGCAGTGTCGCAACGCCTCGCCGCGGCGGTGCAGGTGGGCCGGTGTCCGCAACTGCGGGAGTGGTACGGCAACGTCGACGGCGACCAGTGGGTCGACGGCTGGGACCTTCTCGCGGGTCGTGCGGCCACCTCCGATTCCAGTCACCTGTGGCACATTCATATGTCGTTCCTGCGCGACCGAGCCGGGGACGATCACGCCAACTTGTTTGCAATCCTGACCGGAGAAGAGGACGACATGGATCCCGTACAGGACAACATCCTGAAGGCGACCGACAACCGGCTGTGGCAGCTCATCCTGGGCAATGAGACGTACGTCGACTCGCCCGGCACGGAGGCCGAGCAGACGGTGTGGCTCGTTCAGGCCGTGAAGGACATTCAGGCCAGACTCGCGGCACCGGTGCCGGTCGTGGTTGACGCGGCGGCGGTCGCGGCCGCACTGGTGGGCGAACCGACGTTCCTGGCGGCGTTGCGGGAGACGTCGTACGAGGGCTCCCAACGCGCTGAGCGCGAGTAGTCATGGTGCCGGCCGAGCTCGCCGGCTGGATTCCGCAGACCGGCGCCACCGGAGTGCTCCTGCTCGCCGTCATCTGGGTCCTACGCGGAAAAATCATCCCGAGGGCGATGCACGACGAGGTCCGCGCCGACCGGGACGTCTACCGGGCCGCAGCCGAAACGTCGTTGAAGGCGTCAGCGGAAATGTCCAGTCACGTCGGGAGCCTCACCACCGCAGTCGGACAGTTGACGGCGGCAGTCGAGCAGCAGGCGCAGACGCAGCGGGAAACGTTGGCGTTGGTGCGCCAACTCGCGCCTGGGCAGCGTGCGGCGTGAGGTGGCCGTGGCGGCGGGCCCCGAACGGCAGAGACGCCCGGGCGGCCCGGTCGGCGGCCGAGGAACAGTTGGCGGCGGCGCAGCGGCAACGTTCAGAGGTGGACGAGACGGTCCGGGCGGCGGATGTGCTGGCCCAAAGGGTGGACCGGTTCACCCGCGAGGTCGAACGGTCGTGGCATGTGAGGCGGTCGGTGTGAGGCCGCTGCTGCAGGTGCTGGTGACGGCGTCGATTGTCTTGTCGTTGTGGTTTGTGTTGACGCTGGGTTCGCCGCGGCGTAGCGAAAACCCGTTGGTGGCGTGGCTGTTGGCGGCGTGGGCGTGGGTGACGGTCGCGTTTGAGACGCTGCTGCTGCTGTCGCTGTTCCGGGTTCATGTGCCGTTGTGGCTGGCTGCGGTGGTGTTGTTGGCGCAGGACGGCGTGTTCACGTGGCGGCTGATCCTGCTCCACCGGGCCCGGCGTGGGCCCGTCAGTTGACGATTCACCTGAGGTGAACTGACGCCATTTGACCGCCATTTGACGATGACCGGATCTGATCAGCATGAGCGGTTGATTCCATCATCGACTCACACCAGGAGTGATCCAGTGGTAGAGCCCACTTCGGCCCCGACCCAGACCCAGCACCCGGGCCGGGCCACGTTCCGCACCGTCGTCGCCGGCCTGCTCGGCCTGCTCACGTTGCTGCCGTACATCCTGGCCGGCGCCCACCTGGACGGCACCGTCCTCGGCGGGCAGGCACTGGCCGTCTCGGCTGCGGTAACGCGGATCCTGGCCATCCCGGCGGTCAACGACTGGCTGACGGACCACGCGCCGTGGCTCGCGGCCACACCGAGGCAGCCGTGATCACCAACACCGACTGCCGCACCGAGGCGGGCATCACGGTGGGCCTCGTCGACGCGATCATCACGGCCGCCCGGGTGCTCGTAGCGCGCGACCTGAGCCCGTCGGCGGTACGCGAAGCCCTGGCCGATCTGCGCCAGGACGAAGACGTGGCCGCGCTGCTCGCCGCCGAAGCAGCTGTGAGCGCGGCATGCAAGGAAGAGGTCTGGTCCTGGGACCACTTCCGGGACTCCCAGGTCGACGGGTACTGGATTCGCTGCTCGCTGACCGGCCCGCACCTTGAGCACGAGGACTCCCACACCGGCCTGACGTGGCCCGCACTGGTCACGGCATGAACCCGCTCTGGTCCTTCGCCCTGGCGACCATCGGTGTGACCGGCCTGCTCATTGCGGCCACGCGACCACGCATCGGCTGGTGGTTCAACATTGCCGCGCAGGCCGCCTGGGTTGCCTATGCCGTTGCGACCCGGCAGTGGGGTTTTCTCCTCACTGCCGTTGCCTACGCGGCCGCTTATGTGCGCCTGCTCCGCTCGGCCCGTCGAAAGCCCGTCCCCACCACCCCGAGGCAGCCGTGAAGCGGGAGGTCAAGTCTGAGATCGTCACCGTGCGCCTGACCCCGTCGGAGCGTCGCCGGCTCGACGAGATCGGCGGCGTGGCCGAGGTGCTGCGCCGCGCGCTCCAGCCGCACCGCCCCGAGGCGCCGGCGAGCACGGCCAGCGCGCGGTCGTTCGTGGTCTGGCAGGACGGCACAGTCGGCCAGAGTTGGCCTGCACTGGCGAGCGCCTGATGGGCGCCAGCACGGCCGGCTGGCGGCTGGCCCGGCCCGGTGATACGCCCGGACAGTTGGAGCCGGAGGCGGCCGTGGGCGACGGCTGAGGACTTCTTTCCGCCACGCTATCGAAGTGCTTCGACGCTGAACGCAAAAGAGGCCGCCAGCCACGGGATCGCTCCCGGGCTGGCGGCCCCATTGCGCGCGTTTCTTTGTTAAGGACAATTAAATAAGGCCGGCCGAATACTCTATGTAGAGGCTCATACTTTCGGTCAACTGTGTGCAGGCACAAAAAAAAGCCCGGCCGCCGTGAGGCAGCCGGGCTCCTTTCTTCGTCTCTCACACCTTCGGTGTATCCGCCATCAACGCCCGCCCGTTCAGTCCTTCCGAGGACGGCCCCTGCGTCTGCGGTCCGCTGAGACCACCTCGCGGCCCCAGCTTCACCCGGCGCGTCACGTCATGGAGCACCACCGGCTCTGGGTCCGACGCCTGTACCGTCACGGGTCCACCCAGCGTCTCCACCACCACCTCACTCTTCTCCACCACCGCTTCGACCTTCTCGATGAGGGAGCGCAGCTTCGCGGCCAACTCGACCAACGAAACCGACGCCACCACGATCAGACCATCTACGGTGACAGGAATGAGGTAGGGCGAACTACCAGTCTCGCCGTACCGGCCGACAACGCCGACCATGTGCCAGTAGGACACCCACGCCGCGATACCCGCAATCGTCGCCGTAGCAACGATCCGGACAACCGCCAGAAGCGGTCGCGTGATCGGGATCCGTGAGACCAGCTCAATCGTCAACAGCAGCGCCACAGGCGGCCATGCCGAGATCGTCCGGCTGATCAGGTTCGGTTCTGCATGGAGGATGTTCGCGGCCACGGAAGCTGCGATGCCGAGGAGAAGAACCATTCTCACGGCCCACCGAAGAAGCTTGAGTTCGCCGATGTTGGACATCGGCACCCCCTTTCAGGGGTCGCCCCCGCCCGTCGCGGGAGGTGTGTGCGAGCCGGCGCATCGAAGCTGCCGTCCGTGTTCTCTGGCTCGCCGTTCAGATTTGGTGTCCCCGACCGGGATCGAACCGGTCGCTGCGCCTGACGGGGGGCGCGGCACGCCTTGCGGGACAGGTGCCAGATGCGCTCTGGGCGGGCGGCGCCACGATTCCCGCGGCTGCTCCGTTCTCCTGATTCCCCGGAACCGGTAGACACCTCTCTCGGCGTGCCGTCCCCCGCCCTTACGCTGGCGGCGCGGCCACCGTTTTACCCTCCGGCGGTCCCTGGGCGTCGATTGAGGCTCGACGGCTGGGCCTTGGCCTGACGGCCACGGCAAGGCGTAAAGGCGATTCGCCTTACGCCGCCCCACCGAAGAGGTCAGGACTCAAGCTCGGCACCGCACTCCGGGCATTCCGTGTGGTGGTCGCGCATGCGCGGGTGGTCACACTCGATGTCCTCGTTGTCGTCGCCGTACTCGCTCTCGTCGGCGAATTCGAGCGTCTCGAGCTCGTCGTCCTTCACGTTGGCCACGATGGCCTCCCTTCCTGGCCTGACGGCCATGGCGGCGGCTCGGACCTTTCGGGCCGAGCCCCACCGGAGGTGTCAGGGACTGGTGTGGGTCAGAGGCCCAGTGCTTCCGCTTGGCGGTAGGCGTTCCGGATGTGCTCCGCCTGCTCGTCGGTCAGTTCCGCGTACGGCGCGATGCCGCCCGACTGAACTCCCGTTTCGACGTCGAGGTCGTTGGCGTAGCTGGTGACTACCTCCATCGCCTCGGCGTGCTTCGGGCCGCCGCCGACTCCACACAGTTCCTCTGCCAGTTCGATGACCTGCATGTGTTGCTCCTCTCGTTGTGGTGCTGGCCTGACGGCCACGGCGTGTGCTGGGCTTGCTGGTTCCAGCACCGCCGAAGGTGTCAGGACTGCTCTGCTCGTCGCCGCTTCGACTCCTCGTAGAGCGGGGTCCAAACCTTGTCCTGGACCAGTTCCCGCTGTCCCTTCGGAAGCTTGTCGACGATCTCGCCGATGAACTGAAGCGCGTCGGACAGGCCGGCGAGCCGCCCCATCGCGTAGTCCTTCTCGAACCTCTCTGCGGCGTCCACTGTGGACCACCACCTCTCCCTCCGACGTGCCGTCCCTTGTGGACGGATGAGTGAGCGGCAGGGGTTCGACGCCCTGCCGCCCTTCGATCACCGCGGGAGTGCGGTGTCGCGCTGCCCCGGGGCGGTTCCTTGCTCGGCGTCTGCGTCTCGTGCGTCCGTGTCAGCTAGTGGCGCGAGTCGCTCGGGGCTGTCCCCGGCGTTGTCCGCGCATGCCTGACCTCGTTCTCGTGATCGCTTGGCTTTCGTCACCACACGCTGGTGGCTTGGTTCCCGACGCGGTTCCTGCTGCCCTTTCGGGTCCCGGTGTCTCCGCGGTGGTCTGTGCTTCTGGAGTTTTGAGGTCTTCGTTTCTTGCTCTGTCTCTAGTATAGCAGCGCCAGCGCTGCTATCGCCACCCAGGAAGGAGGAAAGGCAGCGCTAGGGCTGTCGGGTTCCTGACAGTTACAAGGAGGAGGACCGGGCCGGATGCGCCTCGCGGTACGCCAGCACCGTGTCCCGACGCCACCACGGCGTCCGCAGGTCATAGTGACCGTCCGGCTTGAACCGCTCATTACGGGCCACCACGGCACGCCAACTAGCCGGCGCAATACCCAGCAGGGCCGCGGCCTCAGCAACAGTCAGACGGTCTTCCACACTCCAAGACTGACAGCGCTAGCGTGGCAAGTCAAGCCGATCATCCGAGGTGATCTCATGCCACCGTCTGCCACCCTGACCGGCATGACCGTGCCCATCATCCCCGGACCCAACCAGCCCGAGCCTCTGCCCCAAGCGGCCAAGCCACCCAAGGTCCGGTACACCGGAGCCGACAAACGCCCCACCGTGGCCATCCTCGTCGGGCTCATCGCGTTCTGCGGCAGCGGTCAACTACTCGCCTTCCCGGTGCCACTCCTCCTGGCCGCGTTGTGCGCTGCCCTTGCCTGGGTGCTCACACCCAAGCCGCAGCCCTGAGCGAACAACCACAGGGATCTTCACAGCCACCACCTCATCGCGTCTGCCCCGCCCGGCCACACAGGCTCAGGACGGGGCAGGTCTGCTATGTGCCCGAACCACGTCGCGTAGGTCCGGCACGGGCCGATGCCGTGGCACTCCTCGCAGGCGCCCGCGGCGTGCTCGTCGCGGACCTGGACGGCCATACGCAGCTGCTCGGGGCTCACCGGAGCACCTGGACAAGCCAGGCGACGAGCCAGTAGGTGACCGCGGCCCAGATGGCTACCACGACGGCGATACGCCTACCTATGTTGTCCAGGTTCATCGGAGCAACACCAGCAGGACCATCACGCCCAGGACGAACCCCGGGAAACTGTCCACGATCCGTTCAAACTTCACGACGGCTCCCCTCGGTGCTGAGACCTGAAGGTGCGGCGACCGGGCGCCCCTCGCCGGATGGAGCCGCGAGTTTCCCGGCCGCCGCCGAACTAGCTTCGCATACTAAGTACTATGGTCACAATGAGAGTGACAGGAATGGGGAGTATCCGCAGGCCAAGGCCGCGCCTGGCAAGGTCCAGGACTGTGCCCGCCGTGCCTCTCTACCGCCGTATCGCCGACGCCTACCGTGCGCGGATCGTGGCCGGCGTGTACGTCCCGGGTGAGCAGTTGCCTGGTCAGAAGGCCATCGCCGCAGAGTGGGACTGCTCGCTGCAGCCGGTGAAGTGGGCGCTGCGGGAACTCGAGTTGGCCGGGCTGATCGAGTCGCGGCAGGGTATCGGCGCGTTCGTCAAAACGGACGCTGGATCCGCCGACACGTAGGACGTGAGGGCGCCCGGTCGTTCGCTTTGCGCGAGCGGCCGGGCGCCTTCATGCTGTCTTACGCCGCTTCGGCGGCGGGTCTGGGCCGGATAGACGCCGGCCCAGGCTCCACCACTCGGGTGGGCTCATTCAGGTGGGGCAGCCGCCCGACCGCGGCGGTCAGGTCTTCGTCGTCGAACTCCAGGTAGATCTGGGTGGTGGCGACCGACGAGTGGCCGAGCAGGCGGGCAATCGTCGCCGTGTCGACGCCCATCCGCCGGAGTCGGGTCGCGAACGCCCCACGAAACCAGTGGATCGTCAACCTCGGCTCACCCATGCGGTCGAATGCCGTCGCGCAGGTTCGGGTCACCCAGCTTGCGGTCACGCTCTCGCCGTTGTGCGTGACGAGCGGCCCGTCCGTGCAGTCTCCGATCTCCTCCCATACGTCGTCGAGGAGCGGCACGGCCCGGCCTACCTCACCCTTGCCGAGGATCAGGACCCGCTCCTCGTTGAAGTCCTGGCGGTCGGCGCGGGCGATCTCACCGGCCCTCATGCCCGCGCCTGCGGCGAGGATGACGCATCGGCGCACCGGGTGGCCGAGTTCGGCCAGGCAGCGGCGCAACTGGTCGTCGCTCGCTACGCGCGGGAGACGTTTTTTTGGGCGTGGGCGCCTCAGTTCGGCGCTGGGGTCCCAGTCCATCCAGCCGTCTCGCACGACCTGACGGTAGAAGCCGATCATGTGGCACCAGTAGGTTTCGCGGCTCTTGGTGTTGATGCCCTCTCGGCCGAGCCAGGTTCGGAGTTCTCGTGTCGACGCCTCGTCGACGCCCTTGGGTAGTTCGCGGTCGAGGGCCAGGAGCAGTCGTTCCCGATCCCGCACCGTTGCGGCTGACGCCCCTTCAGCCCGGAGGGCTGCGAGGTGGTCGTAGATGAGTTCTGACATGCCTGGATGCAACTCCCAATCGGCAACGGCAAGTGACAACTTTTCAGTCCGTAACAGGAACGACACAGTCCGTCATCGTTGGATGATCGGCTGACCTGAATGTGGCTTAGGCGGTGATGCGGTCACGCCTGTCGATACGTCGAGGTCGGCGCTCTTCGCCTGGGCGCGTCGAGGCCCGTCGCCAGTAGGCAACCCTAAGCCGCCGCGGCTTGTCCGGGCTGGCCAGAGGTCCGCCGTGGAGTAGCCAGTCACGGTCGACTGCCAGGCCCTCGGCGATGGCTTCAGCGTCTTCGACCATCGTCCGTGAACGCATGCCGCGTTCCCAGTTGGCCCAGTTGGCGTCGTTGAGGCCGCAGCGTTCGGCTGCGGCCCGCTGGGAGAGGTGTCCTGCATGTGCCCGCGCCAGGATCAGACGGTTCGCGTACGAGTCCTCCGGGACTCGCGCCACGACCCTGCCCTCGCGCCCCTCGTCCGTGCTCTCGGTCATGAACTCATGTTTGTCAGTGGCCAACCGGTTTGTCAACGACAAGTGATCGGGTCAACGGTGAACTTTTCGCGGTAGTCAATCATGCTTGCGGGGTTGCGGTGAAAGTGCGGCAGTGACAAACTAGCGCCGTGACCCAGCAGTCGACCCTGTATCAGTTGATCGAGGCCCGCCTCGACGTCTCCCTCGCGGAGTACGTCGCGGCGGGCCTTTCTGCGCGCAAGAGCTGGCGCATCCTGGCCGCCGACATCGAGCAGGAAACCAACTGCGTCGTCTCGTGGGAGACCCTGCGCAACTGGTTCAAGGACCGGATCACGGTTGAGGTGAAGGTCGCATGAGGCCGCCGGGACGCCGTGGTGGCGGAGGCCGTAGCCCAAAGGTCCGGGGCGGCGGTGGCCGGGGCGGCGTCTCCCGCGGCGGAGGCGGATCGAAGGGTGACGGCTGCGCCGTGCTCGTCGCTGTCGGCTCCGGCCTGATGATCCTGTCCGGTGCCGCCGGCATCGCCCTCGCGGCGGTGATCCGATGACCGACCTCGACAAGCCACGCCTGCCCTCCCCGCCCCAGGCCTACCCGACTTCCCTCCCCGCCGCACAGACGGCCACCGGCGTTTCCCCCAGCGACCTCACGCCGGTGAATGGCAGCGCACCAAGCGGTCCTCTCCATGGCACCGCCGCGCAGCCAGCGTCCCCCTTCCCTGCTGGACTCGGGGAGGGTGGACGTGGTCCCTGGATCTCCGGTGACGAATACCGGCTGGTGGCGTGGCAGCCGCTCACGGACCGGCTTGGGCGGGTCAGGTCCCGGGCCGTCGCCGTGGCGATCCGTACGAGCGTCGGCTGGCATGTGCCCACCGGCCGGGAGTTGGTGACGCAGGCCCGGCAGTCCATGCCCAGCCCGCGGTTGAGCCTGCGCCGGTCGTGGGTGTCTGCCGATAGCCGGGCTGAGGCTGAGGAGCTTCTGGCGTACGTAGCGAGGCGGGCGGCATGAGCGAGATCACCGTCCGCGCGGTGGACATCTACGCGCCCGTCGGCGCTGGCGGGTCGATCGTTGTCGGCGCCGGTGAAGGCATCGTCGACGTCGCGAAGCTCGTGGCCGGCTTCACCCTCGAAGGCAGCGCCAACACGATCCCGGAACTGACGCTGCGTCTCACGCTGACCGCGAAGGTCCGGGCCGGCGCTCACGTCCAGGTCGACGCCGAGACGGCCGCCCTGCTGGTCGAGCTCGGCTGGACAGCTCCCGTGCTCGCCGCCCCCGGCTGAGCACGGGTTCCCGCAGCCACTTCCCCGGCTGCGGAAGGGGAGACGGACCCAGCCTTTCCAGGGGTGGGGGCCAGGGTCCGTCTCCCACCTAAGACCTACACCAACAAGACCTGACTGGAGATCGACGTGAAGTACGTCAAGGCCAAGGAGCTGAACCAGGGCGAGCGCTACCTCCTCGGAGGCAAATGGCGAACGGCCACCACGATCGTGCCCGGCTTCAACGTCGTCGCACTCATCGAAGAGACCGGCGACGTCAACGAGGTCAGCCCTGAGCACGAGGTGCTGACCGAACGCGACTGACCCCAATCTCTCGCGGCTTTGCCAGCCACATGTGCCGCGAGAAGGGGGTGGGCTTCCGGGCTCAGGCGCACACAGGAAGCCCGCCCCCAGCACCAGCAAGAGAAGAGCCACACATGAGCAAGGAAGACAACGCCCGCCAGCAACGCGAGATCCGCGAACGCCTCGCCAGGGCCGAGCGGGAACGCACCGAACGTGAACGTGAGGCCCGGATCCGCGAAGAGCAGGTCAGGGAGCAGCAGCGGGCGCACGAGCGTCAGGCCGCGGAAGCGCGCCGGGCCGAGGAAGAACGCAAGCGCCGGTACCACGAGAAGGGCTGAACAAGCCGAAGCGCCCCGCCACATGGTTTGCGACCGACGGAGCGCTACGAACGAAGGGATCTTAGCAATGGGCACCAGAGTCGACTTCTATGTAGGTCGCGGCGAGCAGGCAGAGTGGCTTGGCTCGTACCCGTTCGACGGCTACCCGGACGGGGTGTTCGGCGACGTCCGTGACAACCCGGAACTCTGGGACGCAGGCGATGCGCCCGTACGCGAGGAGGACTGGCGAGCGTTCGTGGCGAGCGTCCTTGCTGAGGGCGGCGAAGCCTCTACGACACCGGACATGGGCTGGCCGTGGCCGTGGGAGACCAGCGCCACGACCGACTACGCGTACGCATGGGACGAGGGGACGATCTACGGGTCGTCCTTCGGCGACGCATGGTTCCAGGTGGACCCCACTGCCGAGGACTTCGGCCAGCCCGAGGACGAGGACGATAACGGTGGTGGGACGGCCGTGTTTCCGGACATGACCAGCCGGATGGCCGCCACGCTCGGTCCGCGCTCCGGCGTCATCGTCATCGGGCCGTCGTCATGACCTCCAACGTTATGGACAAGCCCGACCGCCGCGCCGAACTCATCGCAGACCTTCGCCGTCTCGCCGACTGGCTGGAGGCCAACCCGGAAGTCCCGGTCGGCCCGTACCCGTACGTCGAACTGGCCCACTACCCAGACCGCGAAGGCGACGGCGCATCGTTCGCCGAGGTGGACCGGATCGCCGCACTGATCGGGGTAGAAGTCGAGGTCTCGGGCCGCGAGGGCCACCGGTCGGCGCGCAAGGTTCTCGGCCGCGCCTCCTACAGGGCCGTTGCGGTTCCGGACCGGGCGATGGCCGAGCACGAGGCGCTCCAGTCATATCGCGGCCTGGTTGAGCCGGCAGGTGTCCGATGAGCGTGCCCGGACCAGACAAGCCCGGAACAGGAGCAGACCTCCTACGAGAGGCAGCCGAACGGCTCCGCGCTAAGGCCAACGAGGCTCAGCACAAGCGCCCGTGGTGTCCGGAGTACACATGGGCGGCGGTGCGGCATGTTCAGCGCAACGTCGAGGTCGAGTGTGCCGACCACGGCGACGACCCGGACGCGGAGTGCTTCTCCTTCGACATGTACGACGGCCATTACGTGGCCATGATGCACCCGCCGGTAGCGCTCGCGCTGGCCGACTGGCTGGACCTCGCGGAGCAGGCACTCAGGCCATGGGAGGCGGCGGGCCACGAACTGACCCGCACCGACGAGAGGGCGGTCGCTGTCGCTCGTGCTGTCCTACGGGAGGGAGAGTCATGAGCCCGGACGGCTACTGGACGCACGGCTACGACATGGGCGCCGCCGCCGTGGAGGGCATGTTCAGCCCGGCCCTCTGCGCCTACTGCCAAGGCGTCTACGACCTCGGCAAGGTCGAAGTCCTCGCCCGCTACACGGACTGTTCGGTGTGGAAGTCGCCCTGCTGCGGCATCACGGTGGACGACCGTGGCGAGACGGGATGGAAGTCCAAGCGCGACTACTACCCGCTTGACCGCGATGGCCGTGAGATCCAGCGAGGTGCGCGATGAGCGACTCCCGTACCGAGGCCATTGACCTTGCCTGGGCCAACCACATCACCCGAGACCGCAACATCACCCGAGCGCAGTCCCGCATGTGGGCCATCCACGAAATGATGGCCGCCGGGGTGCACTACTCGCAGGCGAAGGTGTTGGTGGGCGGGTCGCAGCTGCCGTCCAACACCGGACTGGTCGGTGCGGCATGAGCGACATCGCAGGCATGGTCCGGCTGATGCAGCACGCCGCCGGACTCCTTGAAGTCCAGATCGATCAACTCACCGAACCTGGCAGGGGCAGCGGTTCCCAGCCTGTCATCGCGGCCATGGCCTACGCGGAGGCCGTCCTCCAGATGGTTGCCGCCTCCGTCACGCCCGATGGTGAAGCGGAGCGTGTGGATCGGCTGGTCGGCCGGTTGACGTCGGACTACGACGGCTGGGCCGACGAGTACACCCAGACCCAGATGTCACATGGGGAGCTGGTGTCGGTGGGCCGGTTCCTGCGGTGGGCTCTCGCCAATGAGGACGGTGCGGCATGAGCGCCCTGTGGATCGAGGACACTGTGGATCTGGTTGGCCACCACCGGATCCTCCACCAAGTCACCTACTACGAGTCGCTGGCGAAGGGCCACGTCTGGGAGTGCCACTGCGGTATGACGGCGGAGTGTCTGCCCGACTCCGGCGCGGCTCGGCGTGATGCCCGACGCCATACCGACACCGAGATCCTGGCCGCTCTTGCTGAAGCTGGGCTACTCCTCCAACCAGGAGGAGAGAGCCGGCAGGAGGTCAGTTGGTCGCACGGCGACGGCACCGACTGCACCGACGAGGACTGTCTCGACCGGTGGAAGGTGGCGCGAACGGTCACCGAATGGCCGGACGGCACCGAGCTGATCACGCCGTGGCTTCCGGTTGACGGCGGTGCGTCGTGAACCCGCCGCTCAACCAGAAGGAACTCGGCGCCCGGATGCGCGCCGCGCGGGAAGCCATAGGCGAGACCCTGCTGACCGCCGATGCCCGCACCGGCATCCCGTCAGTGGTGCTCGGCTCGTATGAGCGCGGGGACCGGAATCCGAGCCTGCACCGGGCCGCCGAGTGGGTGGCCGCGTTCGGGCACCGGCTCGTGGTCCTCAGCCCTGACGAGCGGGTGGTGTCAACCAAGACGACAGGCGAGGTGTGGGTGTCGTACGTCGTCGTGTACGGGCCGAATGAGGACGGGGTCATCGAATGCGACTCGGAGGCCGAGGCGGAAGTCCTGGCCCAGCACATCAACCTGTCGAAGGTCGGGCGTCGGGTCAACCAGCGCGGCGACATCAACTTCGGAGGTCCGTGGTGATCTGCGGTCTCATCATCGTCGCGGTCATCACGATCATCGTCGTGGACCACTACGCGCAGAAGCAGGGGAGACGGGAATGACCCGCGAGCAGAAGACCATGCTGGTCTTCACGTACACGGTCGCGAACGCCGCTTTCGTCGGGGTTTTGTTGATCGTGCTGCACGCGTCGCCGGTCTGGCCCGGCATGGTGGTCGCCTTGGCCCTCTCGGCCGTGACGGGCTGGCTGGCGGTGAGGTCGAAGTGACGCCAGGGGATGAGATCGCGTTCCGGATAGCGGTCGGGGTGTTCGTCCTGGGCCTGGCCATCTTCGCCGCGTGGAAGGTCATCGACTGGCGGGCCGAACGGCGGCGGGCGGCCCGCTTCGAAGCCCGCCGGTCCCCTGTGGACAGACCTGTGGACGAAGACACGGTGGAGATCAAGCCGTACGTGTGCCCGTCGTGCAAGCGGAACGCCGGGCATGACGACAAGTGCTACGTGAGGCGGCAGGAACGCCGGGCCGCCGAGATCAAGATTCCACGCAAAGGGGAACCGCAGTGAGGCGCATCTTCCGCTACGAGGTGCCGGTCGATGACCAGCGGCACTCATTCAGCTTGACTGCCATGCCCATGTCGGTCAGCTGCCGGAACCCTCGTGTCGTCGAGTTCTGGGCCATCGACAACGGATCGAGGTGAAGTCGTGATCTTCCTCGTCGTCGAGTTCTTGGCCCTTGCTGGTCTTGCCCGGTTGGCTTTCGTCTACCACCAAAAGTCCCAACCAGCACCCGAGCCGGAGTACGCGTACGAGCCGGAGCACTACGAGAAGGGTGGGCCGTTGAAGACGCGGCGGGCGCACGGCGGCAAGTCAGCGATGGTGCTGATGATCGCCACCCCGGATCCGGTGGAGGTGGCGGACATGGTGCTGTCGCTGTCGCTGGCCTTCGCCCCGCCGCCGTTGGAGCTCCGAACCCGACCAACGCATGTGGACTGGCTGGACACGCAGGAGATCGAGATTCGGTGGCACGAGCACTTCGCCGACCAGCCGGACAACCGTGCCGTGATGAAGGTCGGGAACCACCGTGCGTAGGGCGTGGCTGCGGTACATGACCCTGCATGCCGCCCTGACCCGGATTGCTGTTCTCGAAGCCGAGCTTCACCACCTCCGCCACCTCCTCGCCTTCCAGCGTGAGGAGCTGAAGGACCGGGCACAGGCCCGTATCGACTCTTCCCTGTCGGCGCGGGTTGCGATGGCCAAGGGCGTCAAGAAGGCCAGAACAGGAGCGACAAGGTGATCAAGCACGAGTACACCAAGGACCGCGTCGTCATCACCCTGACCGGCGGGAGCGACATCTTCCGGTTCGCCGTGAACATGCTCAACGACCAGACGGAGTACTGCGAGGTCGGCCGCGCCATTCTCGTTGAGCAGCGGGAGCGCATCGGCGCCGCGTCGTTCGACGACTGGGCGGTCCGGATTCTCGGCGAGGAGACCTTTACCCGGCTGACGTCCTACTTCCGGCGGGATCGGTTCTGCCTTGTCTGCGACAAGCCAGTGCGCGGGACGATCCCGAAGAATCGGCGGCTGGCGATGGCGCGTGCGCTCTGCCGGGAGTGTCCGTCGTGAGCATCGTCTACCTGTCGCAGATGTCGGCCGCCTGCCGCGCCGGCCTGACCGAACTCTGTACGGACGCCAGTTGTGAGAGCTACCTCCACGACGGCGACGACTTGGAACCGTTCGAGTCCGACTGCGATCACGAGCGCGCCGAGCGGCACCACCTGGAATGCCCGGACTGCGGTGCCGAACTGGCTCCGCCCGAGCCGTTGGTCGATGACATGACGTGGCTGTCTGCTGATGACCGAGCCCGACGACGGGAGGCAACCCGATGAGCGCCATGCCTGAGATCAAGTTCCTGCTCTGGTCGAACAAGCACGCCATGTGGTGGCGGCCGGACTCCCGCGGCTACACCGTCAACCGCGACGAGGCCGGTAGGTACACGCAGGCCGAGGCGCTGGAGAAGGTGCTCGCCTCGTCGTTCTGCATGATCCTGGAGCAGGTCACGTGCATGGTCGCGGAGGCACTCGATGCCTGATCCCCACCTCCTTTCCTGGGACTGGCGTGAACAGCCCGACCTTGCCGAGCTGGCCCGTGCCCTGACTGACGTGTCCAACGGAACCGTTCACCTGACTGAGGTGGCCACAGGTGATGACCAGTACGCCATCGTCCTGGACTCGTATCCGGTGACCGAGCTGGACGCGTACGAGATGTACCGGAGCAGGTCGTGATCGACCTCGAAGCGATCACGGCGAAGTGGCTGAACCAGTGCGGGCCGTGCGACTACGGCATGCCCGAGTACGGCTGCACCCACCCGTCAGGCGACTACAGGCCGGTGATGCTGGACCTGGTCGAGGAGATCGAGCGGCTGCGGCGGGGCGCGATCTACCGCGCGGGTTTCAACGGCGTCATCTGTCGTCGCTGCGGTGGCGGGGAGAATGACCACCGCATGCACTGCCGCTACTACGTCGGCCCGCTGGAGCACCGGTTCACGCACGACCGCTGGAATGACACGTTCGGCGGCCGCGACTTCGACTGCATCTGTGGCCGCTCGGTGCGCGTGAGCGGCATGGCCGGTTCGGTGCCATACGGCGACGAGCCCGTGTGCCCGGATGCGGCTGTTGCGGAGCGCGGCGGCGTTGAACGCCTACACATCTGCCACGGCTGCGAGGGCGAGATCGCGGTCGCCGATCAGCGGAAGCTTGAGACCGGCGGCGGCGATGGCTGAGGTGTGGATCGTCAACGGCCACCTTCCGACGTGCGCCTACACCCAGTCGCTCGACGACCTCGAAGGTCACGAGGCGTGCACCTGCAGCGGCTGGGACGACGAGGACGAGGACGACGGTTCGGACTACTACGTGGAGGGCGATTCAGGATGGTGACCCCGACACCACGCCTCGGCTGGGAAGCCGACCGCTACGAATGGCTCCACGCCCGCCGCCAAGGACTCGGCGCCTCCGACGTGGCCGCCCTGCTCGGGTTCAGCACCTACACCACCCCGTGGCAGGTGTGGGCCGAGAAGACCAACGCTGCCCGTCCACCTGACGAGATGTCCGAAGCGGCCGCTCTGGGTACCGCGTTGGAGCCGTGGCTCGTCGGCCAGGCCGCGGTGCTGCTGGACCGGCCCGTCATGCGAACCGAGCACCAGCTGTATGCCCACGCCGAGCACCCGTGGCGGCTGTGCTCACCCGACGCCGAGGCCGGCCCGGACACCCTCGTCGAAGCGAAGACCGCCGGGCTCCTGTCGCGGCGTCCGGCGAAGGGCTGGGACGACGACGCCGTCCCGTTGGGGTACGAGTTCCAGGCCCGGTGGGCGATGCACGTCATGGACCGCATGAAGGTCGAGATGGTGGCGCTCGTCGCCGGCCACGGCGTCCTTCATCGGTCCCTCGTCCGGGACCTGTCGATCGAGGCCGACCTTGTGGCGCAGGTGTCGGAGTGGTGGCAGCACCACGTCGTCGAAGGCAACGAACCGCCCGTCGGGGAACTGGACAACGCCATGCTGTCGCTGGTGTACCCGAAGCCCGACGGGACCGAGGTCGACCTGGACGACACCGACGCCGACCGGCTGTGGCTCGCCTACCTCGCCGCCCGCGACCAGGAACGCACATCCAAGGCAGTCAAGGAAGGCGCCGGGGCCGCGTTGAAGCGGCTCCTCGGCGACCACGAACACGGACTCCTCGCCGGCAGGGTCGCCGTCGCGTGGGGTACCCGCAAGGGCCCCATCGACTACAAGCGGCTCGTCGCCGACCTCATCGCCACCACCGACATCGACGTGCCCGACCCGGAGCTTTACCGGGGCCCGTCCAGCCGCAGCCTCTCCGTGAAGGAACCGAAATGAGCACCGACGCGCGGACCGCGCTGGCCACCCGCCGAGAGAACGGCGGCGTCGCAAAGAACACACTCACCGACGACATCCGCAACATGGCCAGCCAGTTCCAGGCCGCCATGCCCCGAGGCGCCGAAGCCACCCAACTCATCCGGGACGCCCTGACCGCACTACGCATGACGCCGAAGCTCGGCCAGTGCGACTCATCCTCCGTCCTCGGCGCGCTCATGACCTGCGCCCAGCTCGGCCTTCGTCCCGGCGTGCTCGGGCATGCGTGGCTGCTGCCGTTCTGGGACAGCAAGGCCAACGCGGACGAGAAAGGCCGACCCCGAGGCGGATACAAGGCCCAGTTCGTCGTCGGCTACCAAGGGCTGGTCGAGTTGGCCCACCGGTCCGGGAAGATCTCGTCCCTGATCGCCCGCACCGTGTACGCCAACGACCAGTTCGACGTCGACTACGGCCTGGCCGACTCCCTCGTCCACAAGCCGAACCTGTTCGCCGACCGCGGCGACCCGATCGCCTACTACGCCATCGCCAAGTTTGCCGGCGGCGGGCATTCGTTCATCGTCATGACCCAGCGGGAGATGCTCGCCTACCGCGACCGGCACGCCAAAGCACGCAGCAAGGAAGGCCGGATCTTCGGACCGTGGGTGGACCACTTCGAGCCCATGGCCCACAAGACGTGCGTGCGGCAACTGTCGAAGTACACGCCGAAGTCGACCGACATGGCCGCTGCGATCGAGGCCGACGGTGGGGTGCGGGTCGACCTCACCCCGACGGTTCCGGCGGACGAGGCGACCACCCACCCGGACTGGGAAGGCGAGGTGGTCGGCGAGCAGGAGCCCGACGAGCAGCAGGAGTGGCCGGACACCGCCCAACCTCCCGACGCCCAGCCGGCCAAACGCACCCGGGCCAAGGCCGAGGCCGAGCCACTCCCGGGGACCATCGATGCAGACTCGGAGTAGGCCGAAAGGCCCGGACGCGGAGACCGTGCAGATCGTTTTTCAGCGTGCTCTCCGCGGTGACGTGATCTGCTGCGAGGTCTGCGGCGGACCCGTCACCGGCGAGCGTGGCGTGGACTGGGCGCTACATCATCGCCGTGGCCGCGACGAACGGCCAGACTCCCATTCGGCGCAGAACCAGATGGTGGTGCATGGAGCCGACAACGTGACCGCATGCCATGGCCGGATCCACCGCAACACCTCGGGTGAGGCGCGGGCCGCCGGATGGCTGGTCTCCCGCAACGGCATCAACTACGACCCGCTGCTGGTGCCGGTGCTCATCGACGACGGGTCGCGACGCGTCTACTTCGGGGCTGACGGCGGCTACCACGACGAACTGGAGAGTGCCGCGTGAACGCCAAGCTGCTCGGTCCGGCCGATGAGCCGCAGCGCGCCGGCTCCGTAGTTGCGGTGCACTACGGCGACTACCGGCGGCAGGAAATCTGGGTCGCCTCCGGCAGCAACGTCGGCAACTGGTACCCACTCGGCGGCGAGCACTGGGTGGTGTGGGACCGCCAGCGAATGCCGGCCGGCGTTACCGATCCGCATCCAGATTGGAGCAACGTGCTCGCGCGGGGTCCGGTCACTCTGCTGGTCGCTGGCGCCGAGCAAGCATACGCCGAGGGCTGGGCGCAGGGCCGGCATGACCTGTGGCAGACCATGGAGGAGTTGGCCGGTGAGGGCCCGTGACCAGGCACTTCCGGTGGGAGGACCGATGACCACACCCGAGGCCGCCACCTGTGCCTGCGGACACAAGATCATGGTCCATCAGTGGATGCCGGCAACGAAGACCCTCCGCGCCGGCAACCGCGGGGAATGCTCGGTACAGGACTCGACCGGCAAATGCCCATGCCGAGGCCCGCGGTGAGCCGTTACCGCGATAACCGTAGCTACACCCCACCGGCCCCGGTGCGTTGCGGGGACTGTGGGGAGCCGTCAGACCGTCCCGCCGACGGGCTAGGGATCCACATCCCGGGCTGTTCCCATGGCGGGGCTGTGGTTGGGGTCCTGTCGGAGAACGCACCAGAGAGGGGAGAGCCGTCGTGACCACTTTCGAGCTCGCCGAGGCGCGCGGCTGGGCCAAGGCTGTTGCCGCCATCCAGGTCGAGGCGGGACGTCAGCGGGCGCAGGGCCGTGACTCGCTGGCCGCGTCCTTCGATCTGGTCGTCCAAACCCTCGCCGGCAAGTGCGGCGATGTTGAGGTGTCGCACCGTTGGGGTGCCCGGTGGTGGATGTCGGAGCATGTGGACGAGTTCGCGTCCCGGCATGCGGCGGCAGAGTTTGCGGCGTTGCGTGGGCTGGTGGTGGTCGCCCGAACTGTCGTCACCGATGTGGACTGGCTGGTTGTCGAGGGAGTGTCGGATGCCGAGTAACTGGCCACGGGTCACAGCCGGGCAGCGCGCCGCCCTTCACCGGACACAGGTCCGCGCCTACCGCTACCTCGAGGATGCTGCCCCGGACCTGGCCGGGATCAACCCGGGAGCCGCCGAGACCGCAGCGGAGGTCGTTGTTCGGCTCCGGCCCTACGTTGAGACAGGAGAGACCGATGAGTGAAGTGAGCACCGAACTGGGCGCGGCCGTGGCCGAGGCGTGCGAGCGGATCAGGTCCCTTGAGGCTGAGCGGGACTCCCTCGCTGCCCAACGGGATCAACTCGCGGTAGGTCTCAACGCGCTCGGGTTCCGGTCGGAGACCGAAGCCGAGGTGATCCCAGACGCGCTCGCGTTCGCGAATGCCCTCGCTGCACAGGTTGAGCATTGGAAGGAACTCCAGCACGTCACCAACCGGAACGCGACCGACCTGTTCATGGGTCTTGCCCGAGCGAAATTCATGGATCTCGCCCGAGCGAACGCCGAACGGGATGCCCTCTTTGCCCAACTAGAACGAGCCCGGCCAGTCCTCGAAGCAGCAGCAGCGCTGGTTGGTGACTGGCAGGCCAAGCGCTCGACCCACGGCGGCCGCCTCACTGCTGCCGTGGACGCCTACCAGTCCTCCCCATCGGAGCCCGCGCCGTGACTACACCAGTACCCCAAGAGGCGTATGCGGCTGGTGCCGCCGCCACCGAGGTCTACCGGCGGCGTACTGGCCTGACTCCGGCCGCGTTCGACCACTACGTCCTCGCCTACGCCGCCGCCGCCGTCGAAGCGGTCTGGCCGCTGGCGTTCGAGGCCGGCCGGGCCACAGTCCGGGCCGAGGTAGCAGCCGAGATCCGCAACCGCACGGCCGACGTGATGTCCCGCGCCGAAGCATTGGCGGGCGCCAGCGACGAGAGCCATCCGTTCGCTCTCGGCGCCGAGTGGGCTGCTCGTATCGCTGAAGGCAAGACCGACACCAAGGAGGAGACGAAATGAGCGACATTCGCGCCAGCATCAGCGAGGTGATCGCCGACAGTTTGGAGCGCATCGCCGGCGCCGAGAGGCAGGCGGCGTTGGTCGACGCGATCTGCCGGGTGATTCCGCCGTTCGAGCCGGAGTTCCTCGACGCCGCCCAGCAGATCCGGTTGGAGTCCGTCCGGCTGATGCTGGCCAACCGGATGCACGACTTGCTGGACCAGCTCCTGGACGAGGCGTTGAAGGTTGCCTCGGCCATCGAGACCGGTCAGGTGCCGGCGAAGACCGACACCGAGGAGGCGAAGTGACCCGCTACCGACCGTCTGATGCACTCATCGCAGCCCTCGCCGAGGTGCTGCCTGAGGACACCGGCTCCCAGATGGATCCGAGGGTCGGGATGTGGCTGCTCGGGTTCGACCTTCCGGGTGTGGGCCGGATCCGGATCCAGAAGGAGGCGTTGGTGGAGGTGGAGGAGCCACTACCGCCAGAGCCGCCGTACCTCTCGATTGCGAACTTCGGCGAGGAGGGCCCGTTCATCCGGCGGACGAATCAGCGGTGGCAGAACCTCGGCGGCTACGACTTCGACTACGCCGACCTGTGCCGCTTCGGACCGCCGGTCCTGCTGGTTCCTGATCCGCTCACAGAGGCACCCGAACTGCCATGGGAAGGACCGAGCGAGGCCGGCCGTCGCATCGGCGTGCACCTCGACGGCGACGTTTACGACCCGCCGCTGGCCCGCATCACCATCGACGGCAGGGACATGTTGTCGTTGGCCGGCGACCGAACCCGTCAGATGGGTCTGGCTCTTCTGCGTGCCGCCGCCCAGCAGCAGGAGGACCGCGCACAGCAAGAGGAGAAGACCTGATGGGCGGCAAGGCGCGCCGGCCGGTCAACGTGGTCGATCGCCTCGTGTTCCGGTGGCTGCTCTACATCGAGTTGACGTTGGCCGTTCTGTTTCTCGTGGGTTGATCACTGGTTCGGTAGCAGGAGAGGAGTAGCAGTGGACGCCGACCGCCTTGCCGCCGTCGCCTTGGCCGAGCACCTCGAAGCGGTCCGGGCGCGACGAGGCATCACCCGGCAGGATCTCGCCGCCCTGGCCGGCATCAGCCCGATCACACTCCGGACCGCGCTGAGCACGGGCCGGGTGTACCTGTTCACGATGCTGGCTGTTGCCCGGGTGCTGGGTGTGGACCTGTCCGCGCACAGCGTTGAGGACCGGGAGGTCCAGGCGATCGTGGACGACATCGCGGTCGAGCGGGCGGTCCGCGGCGAGGTGGTGGTGTTGACCCGGCTGGAGCAGGCGACCGCGGTGAAGGTGATGCAGCAGCGAGGCCGGTCGGCGCAGGTCACAGCTGAGACGTTGGGTGTGGATCGTCGGTGGGTGAACCGGGTCCGTGCCGGTGAGGTCAAGTACGCCCGGGAGGTCGCGTGAGCCAGTTCCCGCGGGCCCGGCCGTCGAAGGTGGCAGCGAAGCCGGCCCGGCCGAAGGCGGCGAAGCATGTACCGCGCTGGTCGCCGGACTCCGACTGGCGAGGTCGATCCTTCTGTACCTGTGGTCAGCCGTGGATGTCGCCGGTGCATGCGGTCCAGCCGACCAGTGATGAGCAGCGCGCCGAGGAGCTACGGAGAGTGGGCGAGTCCGATGCGGAATGACGCTACGTCCGCCGGTCTGCTGCGGTGGGTGACCGGCGCCGCTAGTCGTTGGCGAGGTGCGCGATGAGGGACCCGGGCAGCTCTCGCTTGATCTCCCAAGAGAAGGTGAGCACGAGCGGTGAGTAATCGAGACCTCAATGCGTGGCGTGGTCGCTACAACCTGTGTGTCGCAACGGATTCAGGGCGCGTGCCGATGAGCATCAACATCCGGGAAGTGCGACAATGGATCAGGTGTCCGCCCGGCGCCCCACCGCCGGCGGATGCCCTTCCGACTCCACCGGAAAGGCACCACCCTATGCTCGCATCCACCTCCGACATTCACGTTCCTTCGCTGGCGCGTGTCGCATGACGACCCACATCGAGTGGACCGACGAGACCTGGAACGCCATAACCGGCTGTACGAAGGTCTCCGAGGGCTGCGAACACTGCTACATCGAGCGGACGCCGCCGTTCCGCATGGCCGGTCGTCGCTTCAGCCTGCCGGGCATCGGTGGCACGACCGACCTGAAGCTCCACCCTGAGCGGCTGGTGAAGCCGCTCAGTTGGCGCAAGCCCCGGCGGGTGTTCGTCAACTCCCTCGCGGACCTGTTCCACCACGGCGTGCCAGACGAGTACATCGCGCGAGTGTTCGCGGTGATGGGCATGGCGCCGAGGCACACGTTCCAGGTGTTGACGAAGAGGCACGCCCGAATGCGCTCGCTGCTGGCCTCGTCGGCCTTCCGTGTCGCCGTCCTCGACGCAGCACACCTCATCGCCAACGGCGAGATCGGCACTCTGCGCGTTACGTCGGCGGATGCAGCGGACTACCGACGCCGCGAGTCCGCCGCGCTGAACGGCCACGCCGACTCAGCGCTGCCGTGGCCGTTGGCCAACGTGTGGGCCGGGGTCAGCGTCGAGAACCAGGAGTGGGCTGACATCCGCATCCCGGCCCTGCTCGATACCCCGGCCGCTGTCCGCTGGCTGTCGTGTGAACCGCTGCTCGGCCCGGTGAATCTGATCGGTCAGGGCGGCGACATGGTGGGTGCGGGCATATACGCACTGCCAGACCCGACCGAACATGACGGCGGCGAGCCCGCCTGCCAGAACCACGGCATGGAGCGCTGTCACCAGGGCTGCCGCTTCGTGGACTGGACTGTCGTGGGGGGTGAGTCCGGCCCGGGCGCCCGGGCGATGAATCTGGACTGGGCGCGGTCCCTCGTTCAGCAGTGCCAGGCCGCCCGGGTCCCGGTGTTCGTCAAGCAGCTCGGTGCGGTGTGGGCCAGCGACGCGACGTGGAACGGGTCCCCGGTGTCGCACGAGGACAAGAAGGGCGGCGAGCCCGGGTACTGGCCGACTGACCTTCAGGTTCGGGAGTACCCGGCTGAGGTGGGCTCATGACCTGCCTCGACACGTGCATCACCCCAACACCCGCGCAGTGTCACTGCGCCTCCTGCCACCGCACCTACGGCGGCATCACTGGCTTCGACGCCCACCGCCGCAACGGCGTGTGTGTGGACCCGAAGGGCTACATCAAGGTCAAGGGCGTGTGGCGTCAGGAAGCCCCGGCCAACCCGTTCTGGATCGGCCTCTGATGACGACCCCGATTGCAGTGCAGGTCACCCGCTACCGCTGCCCGTTCTGCCCTCGGTCGCTGTCGTCCAAGACGCGCATGGTCGAGCACATCGGGAAGTGCTGGAACAACCCGGCCGCGCGCGGGTGCAAGACGTGCCGCCACTTCATGCCGGACGAGTCGGAGCCGGACGTCGGCTACGTCGAGCCTGAGCAATGCGCGGCCGACGTCGGCCTGTCCGGCGGATGCGCAGTCTGCGGTTTGCCGCCTGAGCCCGGCCAGCACCACTGCCCGGATCCGAATCACTGGCTGGCCGAGATGACGATGCCCGGTCCGATCATCGGCTGCGACTTGTGGGAGGCGTCCGATGCGTAGCCACGACGGGTACGACCCGGAGTCCACCCTGACCCAGATGCGGCTGTCCCGGACCGAGAACCCGCTGTGTCGGGAGGCGGCTCCGGCGATAGACCGGGCAGTGGTCGAAGCGAAAGCACTGTGGCCGGATCCGGCCGAGCGGGAGACTGCCGGGTTCGGGGCGCTGGTTGCTGCGGCCACGATCGCCGCGGTGACGATCGACGGCGCGACGGCCATGACGGTCAACATGATCGGCTTGTTTGGTCAGGCGCTCGTCGATGACGCTCGGGCTGAGGTGGGCGCCCGATGACCATCTACCTGAAGGCTCCGGACGACTACAAGCCGGGCGGTCCGGACGGCCAAGGCTGGAACCGGCTCAGCCTCAACGGCCACATGGGCAAGCCGTACGACCGCTGTGCCCTGCGTCCCCGAACCTATGCGGCGCTTGTCGAGTCACAGGACACGCGCCGGGCACAATGGGGCGCCTGCTTCGACATCTGCACCAACGGTGGCTCCTGCATGGACTGCCCACTCTTCTCAGCGCCGAGCACACGCGTGCCGTGGGACGGCATTGAGGGCCGGGTGTTGGTGCGGATCCAGGAACGCGGGGAACGCCCAGACCGTCTGCACGTCATGCAGGACGCCGAGGCGGGCTGGGACTCGCGGTCGCTGGTTCTGACTTGGGAGGCGGTCGCCCGCCTTGACGGATGGTCGATCGGCCGGCAGATGCGCGATGAGGTCTCGGCTGGCTTCTGGTTGGTGCGGGAGGTGGGTACCTGATGCCCCTTGCCGACCCGTGGGAGAAGACTCCTCGCCTGCTGTCTGAGCTGTGCGAGGGTCACGGCCAGTTCATGTTGGAGGTGTACGCCCTGGACTACCCGTCCGGGAGTCGGACGTGGGTGTGCAAGTCGTGCTGGATTGATCTGTGGCACCGGTACGGGAAGCCTCCTCAGGGCGTGCGGGAGGTGGGCGCATGACCACACGGGCTCTCACCGACGAGTCGGGCTACACCTGCGACTGGGGCGGCTGTAACGACGTGGCGGTGTTCGAACGCCGCAGCCCGGAGCACGGCTGGCTGCCCGTCTGCGATCGGCACAAGGGACCCAGGCCGCGCGGCCCGGCCACGACGCGGGGTGGCTGTCGGGACTGCGGCAAGGAGTACGCACTGACCGCTGATGGTCGGCTTCCTCTGCACCGCGATGGGTGGGTGACCTGCCCGGGTGCGCGCAAGCCACCTCGGTCTGACCAGGGTGTGCGGGAGGTGGGCGCCTAGTGCGTATCCGTTCTACGAAGCCGGAGTTCTGGGCCGACGAAGACCTGGCCGACCTCGTCCGCGATGCCCGCCTGCTCTACATCGGACTGTGGAACCTGTCCGACGAGCACGGACGTCTGCGTGGCGACGCCCGGTACGTGAAGGGCCAGCTCTTCCCGTACGACGACGACCTCACGCCGGCCGCGATTGACGTCCTACTCAAGGTGCTCGACACGGCGGGCAAGGCGGTCCGGTACGAGGTCGACGGGAAGGCATTCATTCACCTGCCGAACCTCGGTCGGCACCAGCGGTTGGAGCCCGGCAAGGTTCCGTCGAAACTGCCCGCCCCACCGGTTATCGTGTCCGAGTCGTCCCAACCTGAACCCCCCGCGGACGAGTCAGCGCCGGATCTGAACGAGTCGGAGCCGGACGCAAACTCGAATGCGCTTCTTTATGGAGCATGGAGCATGGAGCAGGGGACGCGTGCGGGCGCGCGAACCGACCCATCCGCGCCCGACCCGCCGATCCCAGAGCCCCCCACAAAATGTGATCAACACCTGAAAACCCGGAACCCGCCCAAGTGCGGGGCCTGCGGCGACGCCCGCAAGGCCCACGGCCGGTGGCTCGCTGACCGAGCGGCCCGGTTCGCCTCGGCGCCGAAGTGCCCGGCCCACCAAGGCCAGCCGGCCGGCAACTGCGGCGGTTGTCGTGCTGACGAACTCGCCCCGGCGTACCCCCCGAAACCCTCGAAGCTAGGAGAGCCGCATGACCCGCCCAACCCTGAGCGACCTCTTCGGCGAGGGCTGTGACTGCCTCAGCGGCCCGCTCCAGCAGGCGCTCGCCGACGGCTACGTCCGCACCCAGACCCACCCCGACCTGCCGCTGACGATCTACAACTACACCGAGAAGGCCGCCTACGAAGCGGCCTGGACACCGGTCACACTCGCCTGCCGCGGACTCATCGTCAACGCCGCCGGATCGATCCTGGCCCGTCCGTTCCGGAAGTTCTTCAACTACGGCCAGACCGGCGCGCCCACCTTCGACCTGACCGGCAAGGCCGTCGTCACCGACAAGCTCGACGGATCACTCGGCATCCTGTACCCGACGCCCGACGGGCACGCGATCGCCACCCGGGGCTCGTTCGCGTCCGAACAGGCCATCCGCGCCACCCGGATCTGGCGCGAGCGATACGCCCACCTGTACGGGCCGCCGTCGGACTTCACGCTGCTGTTCGAGATCGTGTACCCGGAGAACCGGATCGTCTGCGACTACGGCGACCTGGACGATCTGCTGCTCCTCGCCGCCGTCCACATCGAGTCCGGCCTGACCGCCGGCCCGAACGCGATTGACTGGCCCGGGCCGCGAACGACGGTGTTCCCGTACGAAACCCTCGCTGAGGCGCTCGCGGTCGAGCCCCGACCCAACGCCGAAGGCCTCGTCGTGCACCTCCTCGACGTCGACGAGCGGATCAAGCTCAAGCAGGAGGACTACGTCAAACTGCACCGCATCGTCACCGGCCTCAATGCCCGGACGGTGTGGGAGCACCTGTGTTCCGGAGCGCCTCTGGCCGACCTGATCGAGCCGCTGCCGGACGAGTTCCACCCGTGGGTCCTCAGCATCGTCGACGGCATCGGAGCAGGCGTGGCGGCCGAACTGGAGCGGCTCGACGGTTGCTACCGGGCCACGGTCGCGCAGATGCCCGAGGAGTGGGACCCGGACACCCGCGACGGCCGCAAGGTCTACGCCGCCGTCGCGGCCGGCGACCCCGACAGCTGGGCTCTGTTCGCCCAACTCGATGGCCGACCGCTTCACGGCGAGCTACTCAAGCGGGCCAAGCCCGAGCCCTACATAACCCCGTCCGGCCGCATCTTCACCGAGGACAACGCATGACCACGCTCATCATCACCCGCGGCCTGCCCGCATCCGGCAAGACCACGCTAGCCCGAGCGTGGGTGCAGGAGGACCCGCAGCGGCGTGCCCGGGTCAACCGGGACGACCTGCGTGCCATGGCCCACGACTCGGTGTTCGTCAGCCAGACCACCACCGACCCGGGTACCGAGCGGTCGATTCAGTCGGTCCGCGACGCGGTCATCACCGCCCTGTTGAAGCGGGGTGTCAGTGTGGTGTGCGATGACACCGCCCTGCCGCAGCGGGTCGCGCGGGACCTGCGGCGGCTCGCCACCCTGACCGGCTCCGACTTCGAGGTGTGGGACCTGACCTTCGTGCCGCTGGAGGAGTGCCTCCGCCGCAACGCCGAACGGACCGGACGGGCGCTGGTGCCGGCGGACCGCATGCGCGAGATGTGGACCAAGTACGTCCGCCCGCTCAAGGGCGCACCGATGCCGATGCCGGAGGAGCCGGACGACCCGGTTGGGCTGAAGCCGTACGTCCCGGTCCCGGGGACGCCCAAGGCCGTCATGGTCGACGTTGACGGCACGGTCGCGCTGATGGCGGGCCGGTCACCGTATGACGAGACCCGCGTCCACGAGGACCGGCCGAACCTGCCCGTCATCGCGACTATCCGAGGGATGGTCGCTGCCGGGTACCGAGTGGTCTTCTGCTCCGGCCGGACGGAAGCATGCCGGGACGCTACCGAGGCGTGGTTGGCCGAGCACATCTGGCACCGCAACGTGCTACTCAGCCCGCTGTTCATGCGCCCGGCCGGCGACATGCGCAAAGACTCGGTGGTCAAGGCCGAACTGTTCGACCGGCACATCCGCAGCGAGTGGGACGTCACCTGCGTGTTCGACGACCGGGACCAGGTCGTGCAGATGTGGCGGTCGCTGGGCCTGACCGTGTTCCAGGTCGCCGACGGCGCGTTCTGACCCCCTGTCTCACCTGATACCCGAGGAGAAAGAATGATCAAGAACGCGAAGGTCAAGATGTCCATCAACGACCATGTCCGGCTCGACCTCCTGGACGCCGAGAACTTCCTACCCGCCGAGGATGCGCACGATCTCGCGGTCGACCTCCTCGAAGCCGCCTACCAGTCCCGTGCCCTCAAACTGGTCGACGAGGTCATGGCCAAGCACCGTGGCCGGTACGTCGAGGACCTGCTGGAGTACCGGGTTCTGGACGAGGCGTGGCGGGATCTGCGGTTGGCGCTCGGCTACGACGACTCACCAACCGGCGGTGCGCTGTGATCGTCTACGTTTCGATCGGCAACACCGACGACAGGCTCACGCAGGCCGAGTGGGCTGCGTTCGTCGCCGAGGTGGAGTTCGCGCTGCCGTCCGGTGGCTGGACGCAGCGCCATGGCCGGTGGCGTTCGCCGTCAGACGACCCGTGGCAGAACGCCTGCTGGTGCATAGAGATCAACGACCACGTGGCTCAGGACTCGATCGCGGCCTGCAATCTGGGCCTCGCCGCAGTCGCGAGGAAGTTCCGGCAGGACTCGGTTGCGTGGGCCGAGGTCACCAAGACCGAGTTCATCGGCGCCACGCCATGAGCGACTACTACACGTGGAGCCAGATTCAGCGCGCCCTGTTCGCCGACGGCTGGAGGCACAGCACCAAACGGATCGTCGACAGCCGCCGTGACCTCGACGGGTCACGCATCGGCGAGGATGCGACCGTGCACACGTGGGCGCGTGAGGATGAGCGGCTCACGGTCTACTACGTGCCCGCGGATGCCGAGACGGACGGCTACCTGACGTTCTGGCCGGAGAGCCTGAGCGAGGTCAGCGCGTCCATTCACGTGGCTATGGCCACACCGGAGCTGGTCGGCGCGCGGTTGGTCGACCTCGGCGCGATCAGAGCCCAGCCGTTCATGGAGCCGGACGAGGGCAACGCCTTCGTCAAGGAGCTGCAGCGGCATCCGCACCGGAAGCACATCGTCACCGCCGCCGAGTCCATGTACGACCTCGACGGCGAGAACGGCACCGGGGCCGGCATGTGGTACTGGCTGTTCTTCGCCCGCGACGCCGTCAACGCCCTTGCCGACATGGACGCCTTCGCGCCTGTTCCTTCGTCTCTGACCGGAGAAACCAAATGATCAACGAAGAACGCGCCGAAGAAAGCAACCTCGTCAAGCACGCCCGCCGCGAGCTCGAACGGTGCGGCCAGACCGCCGAGTCCCCGACCTACGCCGCGTCGATCGTCGCGGCCGTTGAAGCGTTCGCCTCCTACGGCCACTCCGGCGGTTCGGCCATGGTGGCGGTCGAGCAGCTGCACACCCTGCTGCAGTTCCGTACCCTGTCGCCACTCACCTCCGACCCCGACGAATGGGAGGACCGGTCAGGGATCTCGAACTACCCGATTTGGCAGAACCGGCGCGACTCGGCGGCGATGAGCGAAGACGGCGGGCAGACCTGGTACTTCGTCGATGACCGGGCCGAGGTGACGTCGTGACCTCTCCCTCCCTCGTCGCGGTTGAGCCGATGTGCTGCGGCGAGCCGATGGTTCACAACAGCTGGACCAGCGAGCACGAGTGCGCCGTTGCCTACTTCGCGCTGGTGGACGAGGGAATCGGCGAAGGCGCGCTGGAGCGGGCAACCGCCGAGGACGTCGGGCCTGCCCTCGTTGAGGCGTTGGAGCATTGGCGTGCGTCGCGGATCCCGGACGGAACGGGGGATGCGTCGTGACCTCCCCCTCCACCCCCGCCGCCGTTCTGGCTCTGCCCATGCGGCCGAACGACGCCGACGCGGCAACGGTCCGCGACTACCTCGTTGCTCTCCTCGCTGCGCTCTGGGAGGAGAGCGACAACTTCAGCGGCAAGCGCCCGTTCGGCAACTCGTCGTGGCCGTATGACCTGTATGAGACGCTCGGCAAGGCCGGGCTGGTCGAGGTGATCTGGGATGAGGACGGCTACATTCGGATGTTCGGCCCCGGTCAACAGCAGTTCGCGGACCGGCTCATCGCCGACGCGATCAAGCACCTCGGAGTCTCAACATGACCTCTGTGATCAACTTCGATCTGCTGGCAGAACTGCGCGCCCGAGGCGAGCACCCGCACCAGCGTGGCGCACAGCCCGACGTCGAATACCCGAACGTCGGGGTGGCCGAGGTTCTCGACGAGGCCGTGGCCTGCCAGCACCTGCTCG
>Ga0214473_10000295_pt1 | contig 69520 bp, 86 predicted proteins | sample RVTome_7_FD_203509 | JGI IMG/M metagenome (GOLD analysis project Ga0214473, IMG submission 203509) | Soil microbial communities from uranium-contaminated site in the Upper Colorado River Basin, Wyoming, United States - RVT98D197 | ecosystem: Environmental > Terrestrial > Soil > Contaminated >...
GAGTATCTCCTTTTTTACCACAATGATAGAATTCATGAAGGCTTGGGAGATAGAACACCTGCAAGCATACTAGGAAGAGAGATTAAAAGTCCAAAAGGTGTGTAACCTGTACACAAGCTTGAATATTTTATCTAAAAATAGTACTATTAATGCGATTTAAGGAGTTTGAATAATAAAATGGAGGAAAGCCTTCCGATGAAGAAAGAAGAAGTTTTTAGTAGAGAAAGACAAGTAGACCAAATATTAAACAGGGGCGTTATTGTTGATGTCTTACCAGATAAGAAGTCTTTCCGCCAGCGTTTATTAGCTAACGAGCCGATGAAGATTTATATCGGCGCTGACCCTACTTCAACATCCCTGCACTTGAGTCATGCGAAAAACTACATGCTTTTGGAAGAATTTCGTAAGCTTGGACACCATGTATACGTTCTGTTCGGCGATTTTACTGCGCGTATAGGGGATCCTACTGGTCGAGCAAGTGCAAGAAAACAACTTACGGAGAAAGAGGTTGCTCAAAACGTAAAAAGTTGGATTAGTCAAATTAAGCCGCTTATGGATTTTGATACGAAAGAAAATCCTCCTCAAATTGTATATAACAGTGAATGGCTTTCTAAGTTAACGATGAAAGAAGTTATTAATTTGACCTCTAATGTTACTGTTCAGCAGATGCTGGAACGCGATATGTTTGTTAAGCGTATCAAGAAAGATCAACCTATTTTTTTGAATGAGTTTTTATACCCTATCATGCAGGGTTATGACAGTGTTGCTTTAGGAGTAGACGCGGAGTTATGCGGCACTGACCAAATTTTTAATGCTTTAGTGGGAAGAACATTGGTTAAAAAGTTTAGACAAAAAGAAAAGTTTGTTGTAGCTGTTAATTTAATGGAAAATCCAGTTACCCATGATTTAATGTCCAAAAGTCGTGGTACCGGAGTCTTTTTGGATTCAGACCCTTTTAATATGTATGGTTCGATTATGGCTCAGCCAGATGAAATGATTAAGTTGTTTTTAATAAACAATACCAGAGTTCCATTAACTGAAGTAGATTCTATTTTACATATGAAAAATATGCGCGACGCTAAAATGAGAGCTGCTTTAGAAGTCACAAAGGTTTTTTTTGGTCAGGAACAAGCAAACAAGGTGCAAGAAAAGTTTGTTCGGTTGGTCCAAAATAAAGAATTTTCTGAAGAAATACCACAACTTTTAGTCAATTCAGAATCAATCGAGTTGTTCGATCTGGTGAAAAGATGTATGCCGGAAATGAGCGGCGGTGAAATACGAAGATTACTAAACCAAAATGGCGTTAAAATTAATAACAGTGTTTTTAACGATATTAAGTCTTCAGTTTTCATCCCGAAAGAGGGTTTGAATATTAAAATAGGTAAGAAAAAATGGTTTAAGATTCTTTTAGACAATGATTCGCTTCATAAATAATTTAATTTACCCGGACTTTTCCGTATGAAAAATATTCTTTTTGCTAAGAGATTCGTAAAATTTATCTTGGAAGATGATGCATTTTTTTCAAGAATTATTGGAAACAAAGGTATTGATTTTATTGCCTTAACTGGATCTGTCTCCGTGGGAGACAATGACGAACAGTCGGATTTTGACTTATTTTTGATCCTTAGTCGGGATAATCAAAGAAAATTTAAATTAAGACCTATTTATGAATTTCAATTTGAAAACGTTAAAATAGAAATTTCGGTGGTTTCCCGGGAGAAACTTATTAAGGGAACAACCAATAAGAAAGATCTTTATTGGTGGTATAACTGTAAAATTATTAAAACCTACAATAAAGAGGTTATGAAATATTTCAAAAAAGCTTCTATTATCAGCAAAGATGAACTACGCGATCGTTTGTGGACGAATTGGGTTTCTTTTGAAATAAATAGGAATAGTATAGATTCCCTAATAAAAAGAAATGAACTTTTAGGAATTTCAATATTGTTTAATGACAACGTTAAATTGGTAGTAGATTCTTTTCTAACGGTCAAAAAGATTTTTATACATAGTAAATGGCAAGGTCAAAGCATCAAGAAAACCAATAAACTTTTATATGATGATTTGCTAAGAATGAACAATCAAATCGACGAAAACACCGTGCTGAAGTATAATTCAATTTTGAGAAATTATTTATTTTCACTCTTAGAAAAATTTGGCTTTAAAAAAGAAGAATTAGATAATTGGTCCACAGGCAATCTTGATTGGTTGATTTTTCAGTATAGTTAATTCTTGTAACCCATGCCGTACATATAAAAGTAAAAATGTTAAAAATGGCAAATTCGTCTGAAGCAATTAATGTTTAAATTTAAGAAATAAACAACTTGCAATTTTAAGTTTTTTTATTACTGATCCAATTGCTTTAAAAATCCTTGAAGAGCAATGGGCATTAAGAGACAACAGTCACGGTAGAATCCTTGACAAAAATAATAATAATATTAGACCAATTAAAGTATTTCTATCAAACTTAAAATCGCTCCACAATATTCGTAAAAGAAAAGGCGGTTTTATTCTTTCGGATACGAGATCCAATAGAGTTTTGCTTCTGGATGAGAAGTTTAATATTTTGAGAGAATTCAATGCCGGTTTTAATTGGGTTCAAGATGCTGTAGAACTTAACGATAATAGCGGTTACATTGTGGCAGACTCAAACAATGATAGGATTGTCTAACTTAATAATGGGGGAAGGAAAATTTCTGAGTTTCGTTGGCCGAAGGGTTCCAGGAAAATCGCCGGCATACAACTCGTTAAACCATCCCAGGCTTTAAGTATCTTCTTTCAATTATGAATTTGCTGCGCGTGTTATAATCTCTATCAATTAGATATTATAGGGATGAGAAAACTGACCATAAAGGAAGAAAATATAGATCTATACTATGGGTCCAGATTTGTGTCGGACCTGGCTTTATTGGTTGAAAAGTACACGCTATTCGGTAAAACTGTCATGTTAATAACCGGGGTTAAAAGCTTCAGAAATAGCAATTATTATCTGGAACTAAAGGAAATGTTGGTTAAAACAAATTGCCAATTGATTAAAGAAAAACAAGTAAATTCAAACCCTAAACTAAAAGAAATTCGCAAATTTGATAAATTTAACAAGACCCCTGATATTATTTTTGCGGTGGGCGGTGGGTCGGTTATCGACTTTGCCAAGGCTTTAAAGCTTTTTTATTATAAAAAGGCTGAAATTTTTGTGATATATACTTTATTGGGAACGTCTTCTATCATAACTCCATTTACAATTTTAGATAATGATGAATTTAAAATAGGTAAGCATTCGGAAAAAATAATTCCTAATTATGTATATGTAAATATTGAAATTATTCGAAAAACGCCGATAAAATTGGTAAATATGGGAATTTTCGATATTTGCGCACACATAATTGAGTCGTATTTATCAAAAGTTTCGACAAAAAAATCAAGAATATACGCTTTAATTGCAGTAGCATTTTTAAATAAATATATTAAATCCGGGTCTAAAGATATCACCTCACTTTTGCGCGCAGATGTTTATGCAGGATTGTCAGAAAGAATTGGTTTAGTATTGTTTCCTCATGCGGCCGGTCATTATTTAACTTACAAGTTTAAAATACCTCATTCGGTATCAACAATGTATTTTTTGAAAAAATATGTAGCGCTTTTAAACCTCAATGGGTTTTTGATAGATAGAAAATTGCAAATTCTTTTAAACTATTTGGATAAGTCATTTATTAAAAATTATAAGAGAAAAATATTTATTGCAGTTAAGGAAGAAGAGCTGTCCTATAAAATGATAGAAAAGTATATGCCTTTTGTTTTTGAAAATAGTCCTATAAATTTTAACAAGACGGATTATCACAAGTTATATGAAGAATATGAAAAGAATTAATAAATTTAGTAGACAAGGTATTCGGCCCTATTCAGCAATCGTTATTCCAAGCCGTTTAGACAAACCTATACAAAATGGGGACTAGGCAATGAAGCATTAATTGAGAAAATACAAAGAGCATTTGACGAAGTGCTATCTGAGATAAAAGGTTTGCGATAAAATCCTATGGATAATCAGAAATCAAGTGTGTTGGAAAACCTTAATAAAACAATAGAATTGGCGAGGGGTACCGGACTCTATAAGTATAAAAACCTCCACAAATTAAATTCGCTAGCTGAATTGTCAACATTGCCATTTACTACAAAGGAGGATTTAAGGGATTCTTATCCTTATGGAGGACTTGCTGTGCCGCAGGATAAAATTATTGAAGTTCATACAACATCTGGGACAACTGGTAAACCAACTCTTTCTTTTTTCACAAAGAGCGATCTTGCAAAAGGTTCGAAAGCTATCTCTGAAGCTTGGAAGACTTTTGGAATTAATAAAACTAGCAAGGTGATGTTTATTATGAGTTATGGTTTATACAGTGGAGCTACTTTGAATACTTACGCCATCCAAAGCATAGGAGCATTTGTTTTACCAGCTGGTATACAACCTGTTAAAACACAAGTAGATTTCATGTCAGATTTTGGAATCGATACTATTATTGCTACCCCAGGTTTCTTACTCTACCTCCACCAATGGATAGAGACAAATAAATTTGACCGGACAAAACTTAAACTAATAAGGGCAATTGCCGCAGGTGAAGTTTACTCAAACACTATTCGCGAAGATATAGAAAATATGCTTCAAATAAGGGTCTTTGATCATTATGGCTTATGCGAAGTAAACACCGGAATAGCGTATGAGTGTGCTGAAAGAAAAGGTCTGCACGTTTTGAATGACTATGTCATTCCAGAAGTAGTCGATCCCAAAACTGACAAAGTTTTGCCACCTGGAGAGTATGGTGAACTTGTTCTAACAAGCCTTAAGAAGGAAGCCTCACCTATAATTCGATATCGGACAAAAGACATCACTTGTATTATGCCAGGAGAGTGTACTTGTGGCAGAAATAGGATAAGAATCGATCGGATTAAATCCAGGGTGGGCGAAACATTGTTTATCAAAGGTTTAAAGATTGATCCCTACGAACTTAGAGAATTTGTGAGGAAATATCTAGGTTCAAGGCTTTTCGCGGGTGACATGCAAATAATCATCAAAGAAAATGATATTAAATTCACCCCAAAAATCTTAATGACCCTCATTAAAAATGAGGAAAAAGTTTTGAAAAAACTCGAGCGAAAAGTTTACGAATTTACCAGAGTAATGTTTCAAGTTGAAAATGTTCCACAAGAATTCTTTGACAGAGAAAAAAATAATAAAGTTAAATTTATTATTCATGAAAAATAATAAAGGTGAAATACAGAGTTTGTGCGAAGATTTGCTAAATTGGATTAATAAGAATAAGGATGCTTTACTGGTGTTAAATAGTAAATGCTCTCAAGATACAGAATTTTGGATGAATAAAGACCTTGATTTTGTCTGTTCTGTATTAGAATCATTTTATAAAAATAATTCTCATTTACTCAATCAAAAGCTTAAACCTAAAGGAAAAGTAATCATTATTCTTTCTTACAATGAGCCTATTACTATGTCCATAATTCCTGTTCTAAATGCTCTAGTTGCGGGAAACAAACTCACAGTTAAGCCCAGTCGTCGCGGACGAGAAATCTTCAATTATATTTGGAGTAAGAGTGGAATAATCGATAAACACAAACTGGATTTAAAAATTTTGGAACAAGACACATTTTCAGATGACGAACTTAAAGAATCTCAAGCTTTATATTTTTTTGGAGGATATAAAAATGCAAAAAAAGTATCTCTTCTGTGTTCAAAGTACTTTATAGAGTTTTACCCACAGATCGAGGCTGCCGATTTCAAAATCGTCAAATATGATCATCCAGAAGATTTTGATATTAAACAAGATATTGAAGTAACTTTGAATGAGGCATTTTCTCATAGCGGCCAGGCTTGCCAAAGGGTTCAGGGTGTTTTTATTCCAGAAAAAGACTATGAAGAATATTCAGAAAATATGTTAATTAGCTTTAATAAGCTTTGTTATTCTTCAGAAATAAGAAATTATATATCAGAAAATTTAGATATCAATGAAAAACTCATTAAGTCTGCAACTCTTGAAATATTAAAATCGAAACCTAAGAAAATAATAAAAGCACCTACCAGACTAGGGTTGCCGATATTAGTGCTTGATCCCAATCCTGCAAGTACTTTTGTTCAGTCAGCATATTTCCTGCCGATTGTGTGGATTGCTAAATATTCATCGCAAAAGGACCTTCTTAGGTATATCCAACTACGTTATTTTCATTTAGGAATAAATATTCAGTCAGACAATAAAGATTTTATCTCCAGTGTCATCTCAAACACCGGCTACACAAGATATACTGTTAATACTGATCATTCGAGGGTTAGACCAGAAGAAGGGTGGGGAGGAACCTGGCCAAGCGGTTATGCGGGTTATCGAAGTTGGATTGAGCTTTTCTCATACCCATATGGGATTATAAAAAGATAGGTCTTTGTGCTAGAGATCCACACTCTCACTCCTCAGAAGTAATTTCTAGTATGTTAACTGATTTTTTTCTGAAGTTTCCTTTGCATCAACCATATTATTATATTTTTTTTCTTGAAACGATAATTAAATCGTTAGAATCTATAGCGTAAATCCGATCATCAACTGAACCATATATTGAAACTGTTTCCATTTGATTATCGTTAAGTAATCCTATTAACTCAGTTGGGAAATAATATCTCATATCATGCTCTGCAAACAAAACCTCATTGCCTTTTTCGTCGAGATTAACTCTTCTAGATAAATACCTTGATGTTTTTGGATTAAATACCGCAATTTTCTTAATTTTATCTTGTCCTATAAATTCAGATGTTTGTAAATATGATCTTCCTTGCTCGTCAATTTTACTTTTACTAACAATGTCCAAAATAAGTTTATAAGGATTATTCACCTGTAATACTAAGTAGCCTCCTGGGGTTAAGACTCTCGAAACTTCACTAAATACTTGCTCATTATCACTTTCATCTCGAAAATATCCAATTGAGTTCCACATTGATATTGCTATATCAAAGCTACCATCTCCAAAAGGCAACTCAAGCATATTTCCTTGTGTAAAGTTAACCTCCCTTTCGCTCTTTTTCCCAAATTCAAGAAGTTTATAGTTATAATCTAATCCGTAAACAGTTAATTCTCTCGTAGCTAATTCTTTAGCATGCCTTCCGTCACCACATGCTAAATCTAAAATCTTCTTACCAGGAACGCATTTACAATGCTCAATTATAAAGTTAACTTCCTCTAAAGTTGATTCATTTCTAGCTTCGGCTAAGGAAATGTGTATCTTAGGATCAATATTTTGCCACCACTCTTTGTTCATATCTAATATGGTAATGTAAAAAATTAAAGAAGATATTACTACGGGAATAATTATCTGTCAAGAATTTTTGTTATCTTTGATTAATTGGATAATACTATAAAATCTTTAAATCGCTTTTAAAATTTTGAATCTTTTTTAGAGCTGGTTTGGGAGAAAAGTCGCGTCTGGTTAAACCGCCAAAAGGAATAAATCTGCTACCAATATCCTCATGTTTCCCACTATCAGTTAAATCCCACCATGTAATGCTTTTCGCTTACGGTTTTGATACAAACAGGGTATAAATTACTTCCCAAAATTTCGAATAGGTTATAATGATATGATCGCAGAAAAAATACCGGGTTATTTATCTAATGCTGAAAAACAAAAGCGTTTTAGAAATAATCCAAGCTGGAATATATTGCCATCAGAAACTAAATTAGTAGAAAAATTACTAAAACAATCTGTCTCAACACCTTGACATCTTTAGTCCACATCAATTGATTACTAAACTATTTTATTGTAAAACTCATATTTAGCCTTCTGATAGTCTCGGAAACTTTTTCCACCAAGAGTAGTTTAAATCTTATTTTTTCTTAGTAGCAGGAATTATTTAATCCTAACAGCTTGTGGTATAATCCCCCTTATCGTGGCCAAAGAGATTGTTACGGTCGGAGGCGGAAGCGGAAGTCCTACTGTCAACGAAGCTCTTCTTAGAACTAAAAAGGTTGACTATATCAAGGCAATCGCGGCAGTTTTCGATACCGGCGGAGCAACCGGAAGAAGAAGGTTGGATTCCAGAGGTCAGGAAATTGCCTATAGCGATGCCATGCGAATTCTTTTATCCCTCATTGATCCCAATGAAATTGATAAAAAATATAAAGTCATAAAAAGATGGTTTTCTCACCGCGATGCGAAAGATACGGTTTTGGGCCAGGATATATTTAATCGCTTCTTTGAACAAAGTAATGGCTTTAGCAAAATCGAAGAAGATCTCGGTTTATTAGGAATAAATCTTAAAGGAAGAGTGATCCCTTCAACGACTTATTCAACCAATATTGAATTTATAACTTCATCCGGACGTCGCCATATCGGCGAGCATTTATTGGACGGGAAAATTATGTCTAAAGACACAGTAATCGATATGGTTTTAAATCCAAAAGTCCCCGCATATCCGCAGGCAGAAGAGGCGATAAAAAATTCAGAAGTTATATTTATATCTTGCGGAAGCCCCCATGGGTCAGTATTTTGTAACTTCCTGCCGGATGGCATGAAAGAGGCTATGGAAAAATCCAAGGCAAAAAAATTTCTGATCACAAATTTGGTCAGTACTCGAAACGAAACACACGGATTCACACCCAGAGATTATGTTGAAATGGCAAAGAAATACACAGGAGTCGCAATTGATGCTCTTATTGTTCCGGAAATGACAAGGAAAGAGTTTGAAAATAAACACAAAGATGTAGCGATTCTTTATGACTATGAACACGCTCATTTTTTAGGTTGGGAGCAAAAAGAACTTTACGAAGTTCAAAAAGACGGCGTGGATATAGTAATGCACAAGGCGGTTAAGATTATCGATATCAAAGAGGAAAACACAAAAATTGTCCGCCACGACCCCGTTAAATTAGCAGAAACGCTAAGTTCTATTTTATGAAGTTGGGGAAATTATCTTCTTTAAATCAGATGTTATTTTTACTGTGATATTATTAATTCATGAAATCCGATAATTCGCAAGATATTGCAACATTTGCGGCAGGGTGTTTTTGGTGCGTGGAGGCTGTTTTTCAAAATATTAAGGGAGTTAAAAAGATAGCCTCGGGATACTCGGGAGGAAATATGGAGAATCCTTCTTATGAAGAAGTGAGTGCCGGTTCAACATACCATGCCGAAACAATTCAGATTACCTTTGATCCGAAAGTAATTTCTTATAAAGACCTGCTTTTTGTTTTCTGGAGAACACACGACCCGACAACTCCCAATCGACAGGGAGCTGACGTTGGATCACAGTATCGCTCTGCAATTTTTTATCGCAATGAAAAACAAAGAAGTCTTGCGCTTCAATCAAAGAAAGAAGTTGAAAAGAAAGATTTGTTCGGAAAACCGATTGTGACGGAAATAAATCCCTTTAAAGTTTTTTATCCGGCGGAGTCCTACCATCAAAATTACTACAAAAATAATCGCAACAAGCCTTACTGCCAACTTGTAATCGACCCCAAAATCCAAAAACTCAAAAAAGAACTTACGGAGTTTTTAATAAAATAATTATTTTCTCAATTTCCCTTGCAATTCGGCCACATAAAAAGCTTGCCTTTGGAAATTAAATACGCTGCCGTCCGAACCGACTCTTCAGCATTGAATCTTAAAACGGGATTTGCGTCAAAACCCATCTCGATCCTATTTGTTTTCCACGAAACTGCCGTGAATTGAAAAAGCCCAACGTAGGCTCCGTTTACGGCAGAAGAATTATTTTCAGTTTCACAAATGGCAATTTTTTTCAACAGATTTATGTCAATGCTATAGGCACCCGCGTATCTTTGGAATAACTCATCAAGAATGTGGTAAGGAATGGGTGGAGGCAAAGGCGTCGGAGTAGGAGAAGGAGTAGGAGTAATTGTCGGGGTCGGCGTCATTGTTGGTGTGGGAGTTTGTGTCGGTGTCGGAGTGGGAGTTGAAGTTGGGGTAGGCGTCGGAGTTTCTGTCGGTTTTACCCAAAAGGTTTTATAAGATAAAATTTGCCCAGAAGAGTCAGGTTTCACTGAGTATATAACCATTATTAGCAGCCCAATTACTATCCCAGTCAAAAAATATCTAAGTCTTATTCCCATTTGTACTATCCTGCCTCTCATTCATTTCATACAGAGCGACTATGAATAAGGACTCGCTCCAACCGAGAGGGGTATTATCGTTATACTCGGGGGAATTACTAAAGTAAAGTTCGGGCATTCCTTGGGGGGTATCGATTGCTATAAGATCTTTTACTAGCTCTTGGGCCTTATCTTTCAAACCCATCTTTTCATAAATTATTGCCAACCATGAAAGCCCAAAAGTCCACTCCGCTTCCTCGCTTACTCCGTCCGGATTTCGGTTGTAGTAGTGATCCCCCTTATAACGCACGACTCCCCTTTCTCGGTGTAAATGGTATTCAACGTTTTCTAAAATTAACTCCTTTTGGGGAGAAGTTACGATGTCATACGGCCAAATTAAAGAAAGAAGAGAAAGATCGACAAACTTTCTCTCTGATTCTCTGGGAAGAAGCTGGTTTAAGGCGTTTTCCCCCTTTTTAATCAACCATAAGGGAACTTCAATGCTCGGAACTTTTGAGATTGATTTCAGTCCGGCGACGCAAGCACCGACCGAAGAAGCATGTAATTCTTCATCAATTTCCCAGATTCCCGAATCAGGATCCCTCCAGTACTCAATCGACGCCAAATATTTTACAAGTTTATTGACAACTCTTATGTGATCAGGAGTTTTTAGGATAGAGCGTTTTTGATTAATTTCCAGCTCCCCCAATCGAAATAATATCGCGCCAACCGCGTCATTTTGCTTATTACCCCAAGCTTCCCAAAACTCATCAAACGTATCCGGGTGAAAACGGGCATGAATATATTGGAAGCTTTCGGTCGGTTTATTCTTAATCGCCCAATCGATTTTATGTTCGTGCTTAAGAAGAATCCGTAAGATCGCCCGATATGTCTTTTCAACTATATCCCAATTACCTATTACTTCAAAAGCGATCGTCTCGTAAAAATTATCCCTTAGCCAACTTTTGTCATATCCAGTTGCCACGCCTTTTTTAGAGGCTAAAAAAAGGCCAGTTTTCGTTCGAAGACCTTTTAAAATTTGCAAATGCTTTGCAATAAGCTCTTGGTAAGTTAGCCTTGCCATATAAATTTTCAAGTTAAGTATACCTAAAATATTTAAAAATTACATGCGAACACTTAGGGGTTTTATGGATTTTGAAGTCTGAAAACACAAGTACAGCCTGCGGGTTCACAAAAAGGCTTAAACTCACTTGGACAACCTCTGCATTGGTTATTATAAAAACATCGCTCCCCTGGTTTTTTTGGAAAAACAAGAAGCATTAAAGAAAAAACCGAAATGATTATGATTATTGCCGACGCCAAAACAATTATTAACTGCCTTTTATCCATGTATACTTAATTATTAATCGATTACGTCGAGACAGTCAACTGAAGGTGTAAAATTAATTGAAAGTTAACAGTGAGATAGTTTGCCAAGCAAACATCTCACGTAATCCCGTGAGATGCTCTTTTGAGCTAACTCACAGGGAGGAGGTGAGAATAAATGAACGGATATCACGCAGATATCGAAAAAGAGACAAAAAGTAATAAATATTTTCGGAAAGTTCTTTTTACCGGAAAATACTCTCAACTGGTTGTAATGAATTTAAAACACAGAGAAGAAATCGGACTTGAAGTCCACCCAAGCGTTGATCAATTCTTCCGATTTGAGAAAGGAAAAGGTAAGGTCGTTATCGACGAGGATGAATTCGAGGTAAATGCAAACGACGTTGTTATTGTTCCGGCGGGAAGTCAACATAATATCATAAATATTTCAAAGACTGAGGATTTGAAGCTCTATACAGTATATTCCCCGCCAAATCATCCGGACGGAACAATTCACAAAACCAAAGAGGAGGCAGAAGAGGCCGAGAAACTGGAACACTAATATTACCTATCAAATAGCTTTTGCTGATACGATTTACTTCCTACCTTTTTCAACGCTTTCTTTTCAATCTGCCTTATTCTTGCTTCGGTTACATCATATTTCGAACCTATCCTCTCAAGAGTAGTTGTTTTAAGTCTCCGTATTAAAACATCCTTTTCTTTAATAGATAAGTGGGGCAGTTTTCTGATATGGGCAGAAAAATGTCGAAGCGTTCGGTTTGCCCGCATATCGATTTAATTATATAATACTATACCCAAATTATTTCGGATTAAAACTTATTCAAGCCCCAGTTACTATTTTTTAAGATTAGACTTAAACAATTCGATTGCCAATTCAGGTTTTGATTTAATACGATCTGACGCCGATGATAACTTCAAATGTGTCTCAGCATCATCCAAATGGCGACCTATATTACGATGAATTTTCCCTTTGGTCTGGTTCTCAATTTTTTTAAACCTGTATAAAGCCAGGTGCACGATAGATGAAGCAAAATTACCATCAAAGCCCTCTTGAATTAACACTTTTATTTCTTGGTCACTCAGCTTGTCTTTTGCTTTAAGATCGGAATCAAATATTGTGGGGAATCCTAATCTGTCAATAACCTGCGACGTTACTGCAACATAAAAAGACAAAGAATTTGAAGGCGAGAATGTTCTTAAATCAAGTTCGTGTTTAAGAAAACTCTCTCCCACCGAGACAGGACTACTAGAGTGATCTAATAGTTTATCGATCGTATCTAGACCTTGATAGAAAAACGCTGCCCGTTCGTAATAGCCCATATTTTAAGATTTAATATTCTAAAGGGGAATTATAGCGTTAGCATCTGAAAATGGCAATTTTGAAGTAGATTTTGAAATTTGGCGGAAATTATTAAGGTCCTGATGCACTTACGGATTTTAATAGCCACTAAACTGAAGTTGATTATTTACCTGGGTATTAACAGTGTCTATAAGGCGGCGGGTCATTACTACAAATATAATTAAAGAAAGAAACGTTAAAATTATTGCAACAATCCCGACAATTACCGATTTATTTTCTCTTTGCCGAAGATAGCGTATTCCGATAAGAATCCCGTAAGGCGGCAAAAAAATGCTCTCCAAATAAACAATCATTTGTCGCCCGAAAGAGGTGGATAGAGGCTTAGGTTTAAGATTCTTACCGCAGTTGTAGCAAAAATAGTCAGTCGGCCTCACTTCAGCATGACACGCGGGACAATTTACAAAATTATCCATGAATCCATCTTAACTCAAAGCTCGCGTTAATGAAAGAATTATGAGGTAAAATCAGTTTCCCAATGCAAGAACTTCATTAATTAAGCCTATCGAAACCCCAGCAATGATAAGTACTCCAACAAATACAATTCCTCCCCTTACAAAAGGATTTTCTAATAAAGATGGTCTTTCTTTAGACATTGCGTCAGTATTTTACGATATCCGTATTCCAAATACAAAAATTTTCCTTCCCTGGCTTTTTCGTGCAAGCTAAGTCGGAAACTAATTTCAAAATTAATGTATACTAAAATTAATGAAGGTTAACATCCGCTTAATATATCTTTATCTATTCTCGTTTGTTGGACTATTAGTTACTGTCGTCGGAGCGGTGAGACTAGTTGAACTAACACTAAAGGTTTATGTTTTCCAAGGCGCTGACAGATATGAATACGTTGCCCCTAAAATTGAAGGGCAAATAGTAAATCCGGAAGAAGAAAGGCAGATTGCCGAAAGAGAAACTGTAAGACAACGCCAAAGAGAACTCTCAGGATCTATTGCAATGATCGTAGTCGGATTTCCTCTTTACTTTTATCACTGGAAAACTATACAGAAAGAAAAAGAGTAAATTAACCCCAGTTTTAATTTGGAAAGCTACAGCAAAATTTTGGATTTCTTCTCGTAATCGGGACTTTCATCTACGTCAACTTTATACACATTTTGGCCGGAAAACTTATATTCCTGATCAGGTGTTTTTACAATTATTTCACCATCGTGAGTTACCAATCTTTCAAATTCCTGGTCGGGATATTGTGTTTGTTTATATGTAGTTCCAAATCTTGCCGCCCAGACGCTGTTACCATCAATTTCCACTTGTTCAAAATCCCCTTCATTAATTGCCCTGATGCCAGCGTTTTTACCATCAAGATCGCAGGTAAAATTATGACAGTAAATATATAAATTCCTCCTCGCAACTTCAATCGGACTATATTTCTTTATAGGACAGGGTCTATATATCGGGCATCTTCTGCAAACTCTTTCACTTATGGCTTTATCCTTGTCACTTTATATTTCAGATCCGCATTTTTTTTAAGAACTACCGACATCGTTTTTCCTTTCATCAAAGCTTCTACAAATTTATGGGCTGTTTCTTCGCCAAGAATTTTAGACAAAGCCTTTGTACCTGTCTCTAGATCGATTTTGTTTTTATAAAATGAGTATCTTGCCGTCCTCAAATTTTCAATAAGAGGCGCTAGGTCTTTGGAGTCTTCACCCGACAAAAGGTGTAAACCTATCCAAGGATATTCTCTTTCAGCATCTTTGCCCCACACCTTTTTCTTCTTCATAGCAAAAATCTCAGGCGACATAATGCGGTTATTCTACACCCTTAAAAAGGAAAGCTCCACCTATTCGGTGGAGCTTATCCATTTGCTCTGAAGGCTAGTAAGCCAGGTTCTGTTTTAAGACGATAATCTATCTATCGACCCTTTAACGGGTCGATGGTTAGTTTCTAAGCTAACCCGCCCTCATACTTTGAGATCGGCCCGCCTAGGCTTGCGCTCAAGCGAGGCTAAGGAAGGCCCTTAAGCGATCTCGTTCGGAGGTTGCAGCGGGGAGGATTGCCCTCCTTCACTAAAGTGAAGGAATCCTGCTTAGCAGGACTTTTCACTCGTACCCTTCAACCTTTAGGGTTGAAGGACCGACATAGTTTCTGTTGCTCTGACTAGCGGTCGCCAAGTTGAACTTGGTTCCCGTCCCGGTTTACACCGAGTACCCTGCCTTCTGCTGCCTGGACTTTCCTCCCCTCGTCGCTTCGCTCCTCGGGGTAAACTAATAAATAGCTTGCCCTGAGTCAAGCTCTGCTTTACGAAGGGTAACCGTCCTTCCTCCAGAGCAAAAGTATTATAGCAAAAAATGGTTCTTTTTTCCAGTTTTTGGTAGTTTTTTTCTACTATTTAGCCTGAAAATATTCCTTGAAGACCACTTGCAGAGTAATTACTATCGGAATAGAAAGAAGGCCTCCGATAATCCCAGCAAGTCTGAATCCAACCGTGAGTGCAAAAAGTGTGACTATCGGATTTATCCCCGTCGACGTTTGCATTATCTTGGGAACCAAAATATAGTTTTCCAACTGCTGAATTAGAAATGCCAAAGCGGTTGTTGCCAAACCGGTTATTGGAGATATCCCAAATCCAATAACAACCGCCGGAATAGCGGAAACGATAGGACCAATATACGGAATTATTTCTAAAATACCCGCCAGAATTGCAAGCGGCAGCGCGAATGGAACCGATAAAAGTCTTAGTCCGATATATGTCGATAGTCCGACTATAAACATTAAAATCGCCTCTCCTCTTGCCCAACTGCCCATCCGTACTTCCAGGTGGTCAATAATCTTATCTATTTTCTCCCTCTTGTCCTCGCCAAAAAAATATCCCAGTTGATCGTCAAGTTTATCTCTACTTAAAAGAAGGTAAAAAGAAAAAATGAATACGGTAATTACGGCAAAAACATTGGAGAATACTGAAGCCAGAGCCTTGGCAAGCTGACTTGGAACTGCTCCAACTTGTGCCAAAAGTTGTTCAAGTATCTGGTCTCGAAAAATAACCGGCACACCTAATTGAACCATCAGCCTGGGGAGGCTACTTACAAAACTGGCTGTTTGTTCGGCTAAATGGGGAATTAGTGCAAAAAAAGCTCCGCCAATTACTCCCACAAAAAGGGCGTAGACAAGAATTACAGATGCCACCCTGGGGATCTTATATTTTTGTAAGCGGGTTACGAAAGGATTGAATGTAGCCATAATAATAAGGGCCACAAAAAGTTGAAAAATTAAATCTCGGATAAAAAATAAAAACCACAAAGTTATAACAAAAAATACCGCGAAGATAATTGTTTTGTGGGAAATCTCAACTTTGCGAACCATACCTTACCTTACTTTATACCATTTTCTAATATATTCTTCCACCCGTTCTTGCCATTTTTCTTCTGAAACATCAAACCAGTTTATCCTTTTGTCCTTCTTAAACCAAGTAATTTGGCGCTTTGCGTAATTTTTCTCATCCTTTATCCACTCTTGAATTACTTCATTTTTGCTTTTCTTACCCCTAAAATAATCCTTCCACTCTCTATAACCCAAAGTGTTCATTGAGTGATTGGTCCAGGATACACCTTGTGAAATTAAATCCTTGATTTCACCTTCCAATCCCGATTTTATCCTCCTATTCACCCGTGCTTCAATTCTCTCAAAAAGAATTTCTTTAGGTGCGGTCAGTCCGATAAATGAAATGTTTCGTTCCGCTTCATTGGGTCGAATCATCGTGGTCGATTTTCCGCTTAATTTAAACTTAGCAATTTCAATTGCACGAACGAGCCGTCTTGGATTTTTTCTATCGGATGCATTCATAGAAGCAGCTTTTACTGGGTCTGATACCGCCAAAATTTCGAACAATTCCTCGGGTGCTTTTTCTTTCAAAGATCTTCTTAACTTTTCATTTTTAGGAATCGTTGCGGTCGGTATTCCGTCAACAACGCCTTTTATATATAATCCCGTTCCTCCGACTAAAATTGGAAGCTTTCCCCGTTTCCAAATATCATCAATAATATTCCGTGCGATTTTAATATACTGCGCAACACTAAATTCCTCTTTTGGATCAACCAAATCATATCCCCAGATTTTTATTCCATTAATCTCATAAAAACATATTTTTTTACCATCACTTTTGACATTTGACATTTGATTTTTGACATTTCTTGGCAAATCCTTACCCGTGCCAATATTCATTCCCTTGTACACTTGCCTTGAATCCGCAGAAACAATTTCACCATTAAACACCTTACTCAAATGAAGTGCCAGTGAAGTTTTCCCGGTGGCTGTAGGACCACAAACAACTAGAAGCTGTTTCATATGTTAACTTGACGCACTTGTGTATTGCTTCAGGGCATAGTTCCAAAATTTCAATGAAATAAACATAAAAATGGCTGCCAGTGAAAAAGAAATAATAATACCCGAAAAACCTAGTAGTCCCAAAAATGCCTTGGCTGGAAAAGTCATCATTACGGCAACGGGCACTAAAAAGGTCAGGAATCCCTTTAAAGGTTCTTTATATATATCGACAGGAAATTTTCCCATAGCGGATATATCTCTATAAATCATAATCGTGTTATCAATTTCCAAAGTAATAATTCCCAATGATATTACTGCGATGTGTAATGCCGTTGCTAATAATAGTCCGTTAAAAAGAAGCAGTAGATAAGAAAGTGTACCCAACAAAGTCGGGTTTAATAAACCCCCTACATAATATGTCGCCAGGTATAGTGGTGGGAGTGTAATTAAGTCGATCACATCCGCCCCTCCCATTAAAACCCGGAAAAGTGAGTTCATAGGTTTCGTTAATATAAGGTCGAAATCCCCTGACACAATAAGCGGTCGGAATCTGTAAACTTCCCTGAAAAAAAATTGTGCGGTTGTGTCCACAACCATAAAAGATAAAAAGAAGAAAATAGTTTGCGTTGAATTATAACCGGCAATAGTTTGTGAACCTTTAACTAAAAAAAATAAAAATATTATATAAAATATAATGCGAAATACCTTGGCGACTAAAAATATCAATAGAACTTTTTTTTGGGCAAGAACTATCAAAAAAGCGTTCCTACTCATCAATGACCAGATTTTTAGATAATAAATTAGACGGTTTTTACCTGCCATACGCTTGATAAGCCTTTAAACCCTTCTCCCAAATTTTATTCATTATTAACCATAGAAATACAATCCAGACTAAAGAGATTGCTATCCCCTTAAAAAGCAAAAGTCCTGTTATCTTTCCTAAATAAACTTGAATTGGAAAAAAAACTAAATACGGAAACGGTGTAAAATTTAATATATTTTGCAAGCTGACTGGAAGAATATCCAAAGGAAAAAGAGAGCCTGACAAAAATTCGACTAAAATTACCGTGACAAGGAAGTGTCCGCCCCAACCCATCTCAGGAGCCCAAAAAGGAATCGCGCTTACAATAAATAAAATTAAAAAAAATATATACATTGCTATGCCAATACTGACTAAAAACAATAAGATAGTTAGAAGATTTTCCTGAAAATAAAACGGTGGTTTTAAAATTAAATAAAGGATACTAAATTCAATTGATGCAAATATTAAATTTAGGACCTTACTAGAAATATCGCGAGTTAGCCAGTATTTAAAATAATTTAAGGGCTTTAATAAATAATTAATAATATCGCCTCTTGCAATATCACCTGCAACGTCTTGAGCTTTAGCTGACAAAACAAACGCTTTGACAAAAATAAGTCCGAAAACATATGTAATAATTTTGTCTCTAGTATAGCCAAATAACTCCCGCCCTTGGACAGAGAAGATTGTATCCCACAAAAAAAATACGACAAGAATCTGCGTAACGTTTCTGACGCGCCACATTATAAAATTTAATCGGTATGCAAACTCTTGGGCAAAAGATATCTTAAATACTTGAATGTATTTATTCATTATCTTTCTTAGTCATCTCGCCTCTAAAAACTCTTCGAATAATTGCATCGATCGATTCTTCTTCGATTGTTAAATCAGCAACCGGAAAATTTTGTAAAAGCTCGGATGCTGCCATTGCAGCCGCCTCTCTTGGAACAGAAATAATGGCTTGCGGGTAGTTAAAACGTCTAACCTCTCCAATACTTTCAAGCTTTTTTATATCCGGCGCTTTTTCCAAATAAACCTTTATTATTTTCTCCTTCGCGAATCTATTTATCAGTTCTTGAAGGTATCCGTCGAATAATATCTCTCCCCGATCTATAACAATTACCCGTTTTGCCAGATCGATAAGATCATCCATATTGTGAGAGGTTAAGATAATGGTAGCTTTTCTTTTATTGTTGTATTCAAAAATAAAATCACGCATTTTTTGCTGAGCAACAACGTCTAATCCAATTGTCGGCTCATCTAAAAATAAAACTTCGGGTTTGTGAAGAAGAGCGGCAACCAGCTCCAGCCTCATCCTTTGACCTAAAGAGAGCCTTCTTACCTGGATATTCATGATTTTTTTGACCTCTAAAAGGCTCGTCAATTCATTTAAACTTTCTTCATACTTTTTCTTGGGTATTTCATAAATCACTCTGTTTAATTCAAAAGTTTCGATTGCCGGAAGATCCCACCAGAGTTGATTTTTCTGGCCCATAACGAGGGAGATTTTTTTCAAAAAATCAGGTTTTCTATCCCAAGGGTCAAAACCCGCGACCTGAATAAAACCCGCTGTCGGGAACAACAACCCCGAAAGAACTTTTAAGGTAGTTGTCTTACCTGCGCCATTCGGACCTATAAATCCAACAAGTTCTCCTTTCTTAATAGAAAAAGATATGCCTTTTAAGGCTTTTACGGTTTTTTTCTTTGGAGCAAAAATTGATGAGATTCCGCCAATAATTCCAGGAGATTTTTCCGTTACCTCGAAGTTTTTAATCAAATGTTCGACAATTATCGTTTTGTCTTCCTCATTGCCCATGGCTAAAGTATAACACTGACCAATCGGAATTTCGAAGCAACGAACTCAAATATATTATTTTAATTTTACCTGGAGACTTGCCTTTTAAGTTTTTTTCCTGCAGTAAATTTGGGAGCCCGGTGCGCTTTTATGGTCACCATTTTATCGGTCTTGGGAATTTTAACTGTTTTTCCTTTCATTGGAATAACATAAAAAGTTCCAAAACCTGAAAGGACTACTTTTTCTCCTTTTGCTAAAACTCTGCCTACCTCGTTGAGAAAGACATCGACTGCTTCAGTCGCAGCTTTTTTGGTAAGGTGAGCTTTTCTCCCAACTAAGTCGATAAGCTGACGCTTTGTCATACCGATATTAAAATAGAACAAATTTCAAAAAAAGTCAAGTTTTCCAAATATTTTTGCATTCACCGGTTTATCTTGCTGCCGTTGTCTCAACTGCCCGAACTTCTCGAATTACTGTTACCTTTATTTGCCCCACATATTCTGCTTCTTTTTCCAATCTCTTTGCTATGTCGTATGCTAGAATCGTGAGTTTATCGTCGTCTACTTCTTCCGGCTTAACAATCACTCTTACATCACGTCCTGCCTGGAATGCGTATACCGTATCGATTCCTTCAAAGCTTTTTGCAATCTCCTCAATTTTCTCCATCCTTACAACATAATCCTCGTGAGGTTCATAACGAGCACCCGGCCTGGATCCGGAAATAGCGTCTGCTATCCAAACAATCACCGACTCGGCTGAAGAAAACTGTTTATCTTCATGGTGTTCTGCAACCGCGTTTACAATCGGCTTGGGAAAACCATATTTCTTAAGAACAGCAACACCTACATCTACGTGTGTTCCTTCTTCCTCGCTTACCACTTTACCTATATCGTGAAGTAAACACCCAAGTCGAACTGTTTCAATATCTGCTCCGATTTCGTGGGCAATCGCTAAGCCAATTTTAGTTTCTTCAATAGTATGAAGTGCAAGATTCTGCCCGTAGGAAGTTCTGAATTTATATCGCCCGATGAGCTTTAGTAGTTCAGTCGGAAGATTATAAACTCCACACATTTCGGAAATTTTTCTTCCCTCCTCCAAAAGAACGTCTTCCATTTGCGCCTTTGTCTGTTTGACAACTTCTTCGATTCTTGAAGGTTGGATTCGGGTATCTCTGATAAGAGTCTCGAGCGCCCTTTTAGCAATTTCTCTTCTGACTGAATCAAATGAAGAAAGGCGAATTTCGTTCGTCTCATCGATCTCCAATTCTACCCCGGTTTCTCTTTCAAAAGTCCTTATGTTTCTTCCACCCGCACCGATAATTCTTCCCTTCACTTCCTCGTTTGGAACCGTAACTGTAGAAACAGTGAATTCGGCTACATACGAGGTAGCACCCTGTCGCATTGCGTCGACCAATATCTCTTTTGCCCGATCATTTGCCTCTAACTTAATTCTCTCCTCAGCACTTCTTATCTTTTTTGCAATTTCCTCGGTTAACTCTTTTTGCGTTTCTTCAAGTAAGGTTTTCTTTGCTTCATCAAGAGTCAACTTAGATGCCTTCTGTAGTTTTTCTAAAAGTTCTACTTCTCCCTTCTTGATCTTATCTTCCTTCTTTTCTAAAGATGCTTTTTGTTTTTTAAGATCATCAATTAGAATTTTTATATCGTCTTTGTCTGCCATATTTTTCTTTATGCTGTTTTGGAGCAAAGGAAGTCTCCCGCTTACTTAAGCGGGTTAGTTGAAGAAGAAACTCCAGTTTTTGTTCTTCTAAACATACTTTCTTAACTCCAAAAGTAATTTTACTCTTTTAACCTTTACTCGTCAACCGATTCGCCAAGTATCTTTTCTATTATTTCCCAACCAAATCCTTTTCCTGATAAATAAGTGGCCATTTTCTTTTTTCTGTCAAAATCATTCAAGTTTTTCCATCTGTACTTTTTCTTATCAACAAGTCCTTTGGCAATTTTCACTTCGTCGATTATTACTTCTGATAAAACCGTATCGATTAACTCATCTTTAATTCCCTTATTTTTTAATTCATATTTCAGAATTCTTTTCGACTTAGGACGGAAACCTAATCTTTGCTCAACCCACCACTTTGCAAATTTCTCATCACCAATTAAATCCAACCGTGCGAGTCTTTTAAACAGCCCTTTGTGCAAACTTTCGTGCACCTTGTGTTTTTTAAACCAAGCTCTTATTTCTTTTTCCGATCGCGGACGAAGAGTTGCGAACCTCAAAAGCTTATCAAGCGTTTTTTGAAATTCTGCCTTTTTTACAATTTTTTCTACATCACTATCGGATAATTCCTGCTCAACTTTTAAACCCAGTTTTACAAAATTTTCCAAATCCAATCCGAACCCGAATTTTCCGTCAAGATAAACATTAACTCTCTTTTGGTTTCTTTGAGGTTTCATCGAAGTAATAACCGCCACAGTCTAAATTATACCATTGACAAAACTCCAAACTGTATACTATAGTTCGTTCATAATTATGTTCCACGAACGCATGTTTTTGGATGACTGGGAAGATAAAAATGTCCAGCCATCAAGAGTAAGCAACAAACTTCCCCTTTGCCCCAATTACGATATTATTGAGATTTGTGCAGAATTGGCCGGAACTTCTCCAGAAGAATTGGGTAAAGAGCCAAGATTTTGTGGCGTGAAATTAGACCTCGTCATGGAAAGTTATTGGCCTCAAGTTGCTTGCTGGGAAACTCAACAAAAATTAACCAGTCAACTTGTTACTGCCAAAAGGTCACCGTCAAAAACAAATCTCGATATTGATTCGATTCTCAAATCGGAAAAGTCTTTGGATGAAAAGGAGGCTGCCTTACATAATTTCAAAAAAAACAAAAATGAAATAGCCGAAAGAGAAGAAATATTAACTCGATTCAGAAGGGTAATTTTTGACAACCACTCTTACGTGCCCGAAGCAAATGAAACCAGACAGAACCCTCACTTCAAAACTGTTTCAAGACCTGAAGATTTAAGTGAAGAAGAGATATTTTCGAAAGTAGGCCAGTTTATTAATAGGCTTTCGGAAATTACCGGTCGAATTTATGAACCAGAATCTAGAAAGATTGACCTAAGCGAAGTGAGTCGACCTGCAAAAAACTGTGCCAAGTGTCCATCACATTATTCTGCAAGGTATTAAATTGTCGCCTCCAACTATAAGAAATTTTATATTATTCTTCTTTCTCTTCTCCAATTTCTTTGGGAATCTTTTTTCCCGATGCAACTACCTCACGAATCTTTCTTTCAATTTCTTCTGCAAGTTTCGCATTGTCTCTAAATACCATCTTGGCTGCTTCTCTTCCTTGTGCCAAGGGTTTTCCGTCGTAGTTGAAAAATGACCCCTTTTTCTCGATCAGCGCCAAATCAACCGCAACGTCCAAAAGCCCGCCTGCTTTTGAAATTCCTTCGTCGTTCATAATATCAAATTCGGCAACCCGCAAAGGAGGAGCAACTTTGTTTTTAACAACTCTAGCCCTGTGGCGAGACCCGATCGCAATATCGCCGTCCTTGAGTATTTCAATTCGCCTTACATCAATTCGAACCGATGTATAAAATTTCAAAGCAAGTCCTCCCGGAGTCGTTTCGGGATTTCCAAACATTACGCCAATTTTTTGGCGGATCTGGTTTGTAAAAATAAGAACCGTTTTACTCTTTGAGATCGCACCGGTTAATTTTCTTAAAGCCTGGCTCATCAGCCGCGCCTGCATGCCCATTACAGCATCTCCCATCTCTCCTTCTAACTCTGCCCTGGGAACAAGTGCCGCAACAGAATCAACCACTATTACATCCAAGGCACCGGATCTGACCAGGGTTTCAACGATCTCCAAAGCCTGTTCACCGGTGTCTGGTTGAGATAACAAAAGTTCATCTAAATTAACTCCAATCGCTTCAGCTCGTTCAGGATCCAGAGCGTGTTCTACATCTATAAACGCCGCCTGGCCTCCCTTCTTTTGCGCTTCTGCAATAACGTGGAGAGCGAGAGTCGTTTTACCCGAGGCCTCGGGTCCGTAGATTTCTACAATTCGACCGCGGGGTAACCCTCCTACACCCAAGGCCAAGTCGAGTGCGATCGAACCTGTGGGAATAACGTCAACCTTAAATCTTTCATCGACTTTTTCTCCCAGTTTCATAATCGCTCCTTTGCCATATTGCCTTTCGATTTGTTCCATGGCAAGTTTTATTGCAGCTAGTTTTGAAGATCTTTCTCCACCCACTTCTTCTTTCTGAAACTCGGTATTTATAGTCTTACCTTCTTTTCTTTTTCTTACCATCACCACGTTTTAACACAACGCCTTTTAAAAAACAAGAAGAAATTATCCGATAACAATATTACTATTAATTACAGAAGCATCGTGTCCAATTTGCATTAAAGCCACCGCAAACATTACTCGCGCTATACATAACCAGATTACAATCCGCAGAAAGAATCGTACATGTAGCTAAAAATCCATCATAGTATAATCCGTTAGAACCGTTAAAATCTGTCCCGACGCTAGCACAACCGGCAAAACCGGAAGACCGACAAAGGTTATAACAACTTACATTAAGGCCTGAGTTAAGCATCATATTTGATGGGGTCGGAGTTGCGAAGCCTATAGTTGGAGGGGGGAATGTTGGGAAAGGCGTTGGAGTATCACTGGGCCCTGTGGTAGGAAGAGCGGTGTTACATTGGCTGGTGAACATATTACAACCAAAGCAACAGGGAATAAAACCGCAGTGACCACTCAATGCGCATACGCTTGTCGGTGTTGCTACCACTGAAGTGGGAGTAGGAACAGGCAATGTCGGAGTCGCAGTTGGGAAAGGCGTTGGAGTATCACTGGGCCCTGTGGTAGGAAGAGCGGTGTTACATTGGCTGGTGAACATATTACAACCAAAGCAACAGGGAATAAAACCGCAGTGACCACTCAATGCGCATACGCTTGTAGGTGTTGCTGTCACTGAAGTAGGAGTTGGGACAGACAAAGTCGGTGACGCAGGAACTACAGCGGTGGGCGTAGCTCCTCCCGGAGGCGGCCCATAAAGAGTTCCCAAATTACCGATATTTAATCCAAAAAGAAGATTAATAAATTGTATAAAAATATAAAGAAGGAGGAGGATTAAAAGTCCTACAATAGCATTGATTATTTTCCTTCTTGCGTCTTCTAAAGCACCCCTATCTCCTCCTGCTGTAAGCCATTGAATGGCTCCTATGGCAAATACGAAGAAAAAGACAACTACACCTACAATAAACCCGATTCCGATGACATTACGTGCTAAGGTCTCTATAAATTGCCAACCCCCCGTTTGCTGAACTCCTGTTGTAAGAATTGGGTTTCGTATCTGGGCAAGAAATGTGGTTATCATCATATACAAAATTATTACTCGGAATACCGTTGAGAGCCGATTATTTCTACGTCTGCAATAAGCCAACTAGATTCTACAGTTTCTTTCAAAAGAGAGAAAGTATAATAAGAAACAACTTGGTTATAATTTAATCTTGCAGTTACCCGTATAATAGTTCCTGTCTTTTCTTCATACTTGTTTATGAATTCATAGCTGAAATTTTTATCCAATAAAGATCTATCTCTACCATCAAAAAGTTTATTAACAGTTCCCTGATTTACCTTTTTAGAGATATATTTCTCTGCTTCGGTTCTATTACCTATCTTTAATGCTTCTAAAAAATTCGATATAACTATTTCTGAATCCGTAGATATTAAAACATTTTGGTTTTCAGATATATTTCCGGAAGAGTTAGAAACAGAACTGTCTTTTGTTCTGCCAAATCCTCTTATAACAACCAATAGTACCAGAAGCACTATAAGAATCAAAAAAATGCCCACCACCACACGAAAAGCTTTTGGAAATTTACTGAAAATTCCACTTTTGGTTTCTTCAACTGTCACTTCTTCGTTTATTTCCATATTTTTATTAAGTTTCCGGATCAGTTAAACTTCTCATTTACACGGCATTGCGGTATACCCACCACTTGAGAATAATGCCGGTGCCCAATCAATATTCCAAGTCAAAACAGGATTTCCCCACTCAGACAAAGGGCCTTGACAACCTCCGTAACAACCGGGGTTAAAAAAACCGGGATACATAGTACAACTATTATTCTCATAGGCAAAACAACTCCAAAAAACGTAGCCCATAAAACTCTCGCCACAAGCAGGTACTCGACCTACACCGCCATAAGTTAAACCAACTTCAGATGCGTAATTTGTAGGCATTGTCGTCTGACACGCAACTTGAATCGGGTTGCCCTGACAATTTAGTGTCGGCCATCTGTCGTTCAGATCTCCATTTCCGTCTGAATCTGCGCAGTCATAATTGTAATCATTTATAGATCCTGCTATTGGGGTCTGAAAATACTGAAATTGGTTTGGATGGACCAGGGCATCGTTATCGTTACAATCTGCCGGTCCCGGCATACAAATTCCAGACGTCACTGCCCCCTGGTGATATCCATCGATATCGTTATCTAAACCACTACCGCAAAAACCAGACTGGCAATGTCTGTCTGCTAGGCAGCTAGATCCATTGGGTAGTGGGGGCGCATTTACCGAAAAGCATTCACAAGACGTAGAACAGGAAGGATAAGTCGATTGATCGCAGAGTGAGATAGGAGAGTATCCTGAAGGACAGGTACACTCACAAGAACTTCCACCAACAATACAAGGTCCCGCTATCGTGACCGGACCAGATGTCGGGCTCGGAACCCCGGGGCCACCGGGACCCGACGGCACCCCAAGACCCCCAATGTTAATTCGGAAAATAATACTAATAAGCTGGATTAAAACATAAATCAAGAAAAGTATTACAAGCCCGATGATTCCATTCGTTATTGTGCTCTTGGCACTCTCTAAAGCAGCCTTATCTCCTGATGCAGTTATCCACCGTATTCCTCCATAAAAGATTATGAAAATAAATGCAACAACTGCGATAAGGAATGTAAGCCCAACAAGATCGGTTACAATTCGTTGTACAAACTGCCAGCCTACCAGATTTGCCAATCTTCCGCCTATTTGGGGATTATAAATTCGCTGCGCAATTAGAGTTGAAGCAAGTATAAACATACCTTACTTTTACTAATATCATAATACAACATACAACGAAGTAATTTAAATATTCAAAGGTCAAACAAAATGCAAAAATTTTAGAATCTTCAAACAAGGTTAGATCTTTGATAAAATAGTATTAGGAAGTGTTTTGTTTATCTTATTTTTGTGCTATTTTCAAGATTCTAAAGGAATTTTAAGAGGAGAAATAATAAAACGGTTTGATTGTACTTTTCTTTGCCGAGCTTTCTTTCATAAAGAAAGCTCGATATAAGGACGGGGTGTAGTTTAACGGTAAGCCTCGACGGGTTCCTTCCCGTCTCGGGTGCTAAAGCACCAAGCTTGGCCGATTAAACAACCCTGTTTTACTCGGGGTGTAGTTTAACGGTAGAATGGGCGCATGGGGTGCGTCCGGCCTGGGTTCAATTCCCAGCACCCCGACCAGGTAACTGATGTCGAGTTTTCAGGAGTTCGTCAAATGGTGGTTTAAGCCGATACGACGCCACATTATCAATACCAACATCCACGTTCGAGAATATAATTCGACAAATTGCGTCTTTTTTTACTGCATCTGCCGATTTGACCGCCATAGCGGCATTTTTCGACAAGTTCAAGAATTGCTCAAATGATAGCTTTACCTTCTCTGGGTCTGTTACTTTCGCCCTTAACTCACTAATCTTTTGCTCGATTTGCTCATTTTCCTGCTTGAGTTCTTCTATTCGTTTGAGATTTACCTGATAAACAGGTGAGCTTTCACTAAATTCAATTATTGCTATTGACCTTTTATGAAGCTCTAGGTTGACCATCTTTTGCCTTCCCTCCAAGCTGTGAATATCTCGCTGTAATCCATTACGTTGTTCGTCTGTTAATAGTTTCATGCCCTCTACATAAAGTTCATATTCCTTTTTGGTGAGGTTGAGTCCATCTTTTAAGACAGTATCTATGAATTCTGTTATGACTTTCATCCTGCAACTCCGTTTTTCTCTGGTACATAATTCGTTATCGCATCGACAATATAATATCCTGCGTTCCCTGCTCTTTGTGCCACTTAGTGAAGGTGCAATCCTCATTCCACTACCGCAGAATGCACATCGCAAGATACCTTTGAATGGGTAAAACGCTCTTGCTTGGCGTTTCAGGAAGGTCGTATGACGTTGTGTCATCTCTTGGACAAGGAAGAAGTCATCTTCACTAACCGCTGGTATGAAATCATATAAACCGCGTAAATCAACCTCATTACCTTTTTGCTCAAGTATTCCCATATAAAAACTTTTTGGGAACATTTTGGATAGTATCCGCTTATCCATGTCTACTCTACGCGGTTTTTTATCCTTCTTCTGAATTATTCGAACATATCCATTATCATTCATCCATTCGGCTATTGACTCAATTGATTTGCCTTCCTTTCGTAACTGCCATGCTTGTTTTATGAGTTGAAAATTCTTCCCATCTGGTCTGTAAAATCCATCTTCATCACGATAATACCCATGTTTATAGGCTGGCGACCTACCTTCCATGTGTTCGCGACGAACTCCACGAGTAACATTGACTGAAAGCCTATCGGAGTATTCCTTTGAAAGCACAAAAGCCATTCCGAGTAGCATTTTGCCACTGGGGTCATTACTGAAATGGTGAGCGACAAACTTGAGGTCTTTTATCTGTCCTTCATCAATCATGTCGATAACCTCGCCACCCTCACGCATATTGCGTGCTAATCTATCAGGATGCCATGAAAGTATCCCATCGTACTTACCTTCACGAATGTCCTTGAGCATTTGCTTAAACAAAGGACGTAGATTTGGCTTTTTGGCTGACTTCTTTTCGATAATCGGCTTGTCAACGACTTTTATACCTAGCCGCTTGGCATAATCCATACATTCAGCTATCTGGTCTTCAACTGACCTTACCTGTCGTTCAGGGTCATCTGTGCTTTTTCTGACATACAAAACGTAACGAAGCTTGAAAATATCTATTTCATCATCCATATACATAATTCATTGCCTTTTATTGTACCAGAAATTGTGGTATTCTGGGATAGTTAGACGTAATCGAATATGGACAAAGAAGAACAACTCTTCAACGTTCAACAAGCATCACAATTACTTGGAGTAAGCCTCAAGTCAATTCGACGTTGGGCACAACAAAAGAAAATCAGGGGTTTGAAGGTCGGCAGTCGTGGTGATTGGAGATTTACAAAAGAAGATTTACTGAAAATGGTGAAGGTTAGCCAGCCAACTTAATCAAGAAGGTAGTAAATCTAGCGGGTCATCAGGTTCACATAATGCTTGCAAACTCGTAACAAGCTGGTCAATCGCTTCAAGTTGTTCATTAGTTAACCCTCGTAAATCTAACTCACTTACTTTATCCTCCTGTAATAAACTAGGCGTCTGATGAAGCCCCATCGTCATAACATAAGTATCTCTGATAAGTTTGGTCAATTGCGGGTCAAGAGTATTATTTTCAATTTGCTCCCGATATTCTGCAAGAGCAATCCGTTTTAAGTTTGCCCATACCAAGCGAGTTACAATACCCTTTGATACTTCTGGTTTGTCAAATGATAAATCGTCAATAAATGATAAATAATCAATGAGATATTGTGGTAATTGCTTACTATATTTTCCTGTCTTCAAATGAAAGGTGTTACCCCGCATTGCCTCTTTGTGTCTGACTTGTCGTAAGCGGTCAATTTTAGGGTCATTACTTACGATGTTGTGGATTTGCCCTCTTGTGGCTTCTGGAAACCTAGTAGAGGGGTCGTTTGATACTTTCGGCTGATTATCTAATTCATTCGGCTGGTTAATTGGTTCATGCGACTCATCAGGATTATCATTTGAATTTTGATTTAACATATTCGTCAAATTTAGTTAAAACTTCTGGCATATTTTCTCTACCAAAGCCTACCCTAAAATGATTATCATCGTAATCATAAACAGTTGAAGGTAAAAGCATTATACCTGCTTCTTTGACCACTGTTTCACAAAAATCAAAAGAGTTTTGATTGGTCAGTAGTCGAGGGAAACATATAGTTCCACCCTTTGGTTTAACCCAACTAAATAGCTTGGAATTATTAACAAAGAATTTATCCAAGATGTTTATATTCCTTTTTATTCTTGTAAGGTGGTTACTAATTATTTTATCTCGATTTCTAAGTGCAATTAGTGATAGTATTTCGCTTGGTGCACTACTACAAATTGTTGTGTAATCTTTGAATGTGGCTAATTGTGAATACAATTCCTTGTTTTTAGTTGCTAGCCACCCAATGCGTACTCCTGCCATTCCAAACGTTTTAGACATTCCAAACAACGAAATAGCCCTATCATAAAGCTCGCAGGCAGATGGTAATTTGTCTTCTTGTTGAAACTCTAAATATCGATACATTTCATCAGACAAAACGTAAATCCCTTTTTGTTGTGCCAAGTCAATTATTTCCTGAAAATCACTTCTTGAAGGCAAGTATCCAGTTGGATTGTGAGGGAAATTAAACACAATAAGTTTTGTGTTTGATTTGATACTCTTTTTGAGAAATTCTATGTCAAATTTCCAACCAGTATTTTCGTCAGGTTTCCAATAAGTGATTTCGCAACCTAACGATTTTGCAACCTCATAAAGCGACTGATAACCTGGAAAAGTTACTATCACATGGTCTTTTTTATCCAAAATGCAGTTTAGAGTTATAAAAATACCTTCTTCGGGGGTGACAACAAGAACATCATCTTGAGCTATATCTTTGTATAGATTTGTAATCTCTTTTCGTAAAAGCGGTAACCCTAACGACTCCGTGTAACCTAGTTTTAGATTTTCCCAGAGTTCACGAGTTTCATCATCCGCTAGGTTCAGTAGTTCCTTTTGCCCTAAACCATCACAATCTGAACTCGATAAGAGATACTTAACTGCAAATTCATATTTTGCAAAGTAACGCTCTAATTCGAATGGTTGTATTTTCATAAGTGTTATTTACAATCTAAAATTCATGTATGTCCGCTATTGTTTTACCACCATCAACCACAATTGTTTGTCCGTTGATGTAAGAAGATTTATCACTTGCCAAGAATGAGGCTACTTCTGCAATTTCTTCTACAGTACATACTCTATCCATAGGATATTGTTTCGCTATACTCGAGTACCATTTCTCTAATTCTTCTGGTGTTCGATTGTTTTCGGAATTAGCAATTTTTACAAATCCAGGACAGATTGAGTTGGTTCTTATCTGTGGAGCAAAATCGACAGCAAGTGACCTTGTAAGAGCATCTACAGCCGCTTTCGACACTGAATACACGCTAAAATTTGGTAGAGCTAGTAATGTTTCTATGGAAGATATGTTGATTATTGTTCCTCCGCCAGAGTCGAGCATAAGCGGTACAAAATACTTAGCCATTTTGAAATAACCACCAAGATTTACCTCAAGCGTCTTATTCCATTCTTCTTCACTAATCTCTGAAACATTCTTAGCCATTCCATCACTGTATCTTGCAACACAATTAACCAGACAGTTAATACCTCCAAATTTAGTCTTGGTTGTTTCAATAAGATTTTTGACCTGCTCTGTTACAGTTACATCAGCTTTTATAAATATCGCATCTCCGCCTTCTTTTTGAATAATATCTACAGTCCGTTGTCCCATCTCACCTAAATCAACAACAACTACCTTGTAGCCATCTTTTGCTAATTGGATAGATATAGCACCACCAATGGAAGTACCACCATCTTTGTACCCCATTGCCGCACCTGTTACTATTGCAATTTTGTTCTTCATATTATTAATAATAGCCTAAAAGGTTAAGCCTTAACCAATTGGTTAGAAATCTAACTTTTTGACTTTCTAAGAACACCTCAAAAGTCTATATTTATAGACAATTCAGACTTTCAAACAGGTTCAAGCATTTTTCAACACTTTCACCTTATATACTATATAGTTCAACTACCTACTTCCTTATATTACTTGGCTTTTTTAACTCCTCGTTTAGGTCAATCCTATTGCCTTGATTGTCTGTAATACTGGTTGCGTTTTGCTCGGCATCTGGGGATTTTGTATCAACTGATTGAAGTTCACTCATCAATTGAGTTAATGCCTGTACTGTGTTTTGGTCTACGTTTGAAACAGCTCTTTGTTCGTCTGTTGTGTTTGGTTGCTGTTGAGCCGCAACTTGCTGGTTATCAGTAGACATAATTGATTGTATTATAGCGGATTTGGTCTGGATTTTGTATCGGCTCATCTGTCAAAAGTCGTGCGTCAAATGTATCAGGTTTCCAGTATGTTAAAATAGACTCTACCAGAGGCGATAGCTGTTCAAACTTTGTCGCTTCTTCGCGACAAGAAGTACAGGATAAAAGGTATAAAATAAAAATAATGAAAATTGCAGTTTTATCAGACATACACGACCATTTAACTAACCTAGAAAAAGTCCTTGAAGAAATAAAAGGTAAAAATATTGAAGCTATCATTTTTTGCGGAGATTTAATTTCACCTTTTACAACTGGAGTTTTGGCAGAAGCAAATTTACCAACCTACGCCTGTTTAGGAAATAACGACGAGGATCATATCGGAATGATGAAAAAAGGAGGGAATAAATTTATTTGGTTCCACCTTTCTCAAGAATATGGAGAGATTGAACTAGATGGGAAAAAAATAGCTTTTTGTCACTATCCAAAACTTTCAGAATTATTGGCCAATTCAGGACAGTACGACGCTGTATTTTACGGACACACTCATATGCCGAGAAATGAAATAATCGGTAAAACTCTTCTTTTAAATCCAGGTGCAGTGTGCGGAATCAACTTCGAAAAACCCTCTTACGATAAAGTAACTTTCGCTGTATACGACACCCAAACAAACTCCGCTGAAATTGTCGAAATTACATAACCTATCCTGAATTAATCTTACTGTGTTATTCTTAAAATAATGCAAATCTTTTGGATTACTATTCTTACGTTTTTTGCAAGCATAATAGGGACTATAACCGGTTTTGGAATATCAACAGTAATGGTTCCCATTATTCTTTTTTTCCTTCCGTTACCCGAAACACTTCTCCTTGTTGGACTTATCCATTGGTTCGGAGACCTTTGGAAAATGCTTTTATTCAAACACGGAATAGACAGAAAAATTTTACTTTATTTTGGCATTCCCGGAGTAATAATGGCTTCAATTGGAGCTTCCCTTACTCTAAAATTGCCAGAGAGGGTCGGATCAGAAATTGTCGGAGTAATTCTTATATCCTACGTTCTTTATCTAATTTTCAAACCGGCTTTTAAATTAAAACCCCGCTTCCTTTCGGCAGTTCTCGGAGGAGCCGGATCAGGCTTTATGGGTGGATTAACCGGAGTGGGAGGAGGAGCTCTGAGAGCAATTGTTCTTACTGCATTTAACATTCCAAAATCTGTCTACATCTTTACATCGGGAGTTTTGGGGGCTCTAATCGATGCCTCCAGAATTGGTACTTACTTCTTGGGAGGAACAAGAATAGAAAAATCCCTGATGTTGGGGTTTTTGATATTTATCCCAACATCTTTTCTCGGGGCTGAGGTTGCAAAAAAAATAGTTGACAAAATCCCTCAACAAAAGTTTAGAATAATTATCGCAATATTTCTTTTCCTTCTGGGAATCAAACTTCTTATCTTCCCTTAGATCAACTTGATTGCAAACCCTCGTTCCTTCAAAGCACTGTAAGAAACTCTTAGCATCACTCTTAAGCAACTCTTTCCTTAAGAGCCGAGTAGAATTTTTGAAGATAGTCCTCTGCTTTATCCCAATGATGTTCGCCAAATCCCCTCTCTGCTAAATTTCTCTCTACCGATGCCAAAACTCTAAGGTGCGCAAGTTTTGCCGCTTGGAAAAGGGAAATTCTGTACACTTCTGCGTACAGTTGCCTGGCCACATCCTCTACGTTCAAAGCTCCTTCGACAGATTCTCTCTCGTTTAAATCTTTCCATAATTTGACCTCTAAGGAAGCGGCAAAAGCCGGTTCAAACGCAAGCTTCAATTCATCTTTTATTAGTTTGTAAAACTTCCTTAACGGTCTTTTTGCCTCTTCCCATTTACTCTCTTCCCCATTAACAACTGCCCTTGTAAGAAGCGCTGCCGCTTCAATTGCCAATTCCCTGGATAAGCCGAACTGTTCCTTTAAATGCTGAATGGCAAAATCCCCGAACCGAGTTCCCTTTGGAATCCTTCTTAATCTCCACCAGGCCAGTTCAAGTTTGGCGGTTAGCTCGGGTTTAAAAGTAAAATGCGCGACTTTATCTTTTGCTCCGAATCTTCTTCTCCTTCTATTGAAATCCAAAATAGCGGTTTTCAATTTTTCCGGAGTCATATCAGGTAAATGATCCGGTTCAAAATAAAACTCGGTATATACCATTTGCCAAGGCAAATATCCGGAGGTTCTTAATTCGCCCGAAGTTCGAATAAATAAATCGGGATAAGGATATGGCTGTCCGGCAGTATCCAGATAGGAAGCGAATAAATTTTCATCGATTTTTTCTGCAGGAATTTTGTCTCTAATGATTCTCTTTGTTGCTCTTAAAATTTCGTCCCGCCCACCGTAATCTAATGCAAGATTTAATATATGCTTTGTGTAATTTTTCGTTTCTTCTTCAGCCTTCTTGATTACTTTCAAAAGACCATTAGGAAGCCTATCTTTCCTTCCCAAATGACAAAGTCTTACTTCTTGTTTATGAGCTTCTTCAAGTTCTTCCTCAATGTTTCGTTTCACAAGATTTAATATCTTATTAACCTCTTTTGGCGGTCTGCTCCAATTCTCGGTTGAAAATCCCCAAAGGGTCAATGTATGAACTCCAATATCTCTTGAGGCTTTTATTACTTTTTTGATGGCTTGTGCACCGTATTCATGTCCTTTGGTAACCGGAAGACCACGAGAGCGCGCCCAACGACCATTACCATCTAAAATTACAGCGATATGGTTTGGGATTATGGTTCCTTTGGGAAGAGTAATTTTTTCTTCTCGGGGCATGGAAAAGATTATACACTCAAGACAGCTAGATATTCAACTTTGGTAAGTTATATAATTGGCCTCATGGATAAAAAAACCCACTCGGCGATAAAAATTTTAGAAAAATATAAAAACCTTGTCTGGCCGGAAGTAAATAGATCTCTGACAAGTCCAAATTTTCCACCAGCCTTCAAAATAAAACCGGAGTATAAAGATTTAGAAAAGTTTCATTGGGATTTAACTCGTGATTATCCTTTAAGAAAAGGCAAATACACTCGACCAACACTTCTTATTCTTATATCTTCTGCAATGGGTCAAAACTTAAAGCTTATGACAAAGACAGCAACAGCAATGCAACTGTCGGAAGAGTGGATATTGATTAGCGATGATATTGAGGATAATTCCTTGTTGCGGAGAGGGAAACCTACTCTCCACAGAATGTACAACCTAGAGCTAGCAGTAAATGCTAGTGATACTCTCCAGACCGTTATGTGGAAAGTCCTTTTTGATAACATACCCATTTTAGGCATCAAGAAAACACAGGAAATAATATATGAGTTTTACTCAATGATTATGAGAACAGAGTTAGGACAAACGGCTGATATCAAATGGTTTACTGATAAGAATTACAACTTAACTGATGAAGACTGGCTTTTTACGGCCTACAGCAAAAGCGGTTATTACTCAATAGGTGGACCTATAAGACTGGGTGCTATCATTGCAAATGCAACACCTAAACAGTTAGGTGTCCTAACCCAATTTGGGTTAGATATTGGAATAGTCTGGCAAACAGTTGACGATATTTTAGACGTAACCTCTGACTTCAAAGGTTTAAAACAGCATGGAAATGACATCTTCGAGGGTAAATTTACAATTATTCTGGGACATTTACTCCGCTTGTCAAAACCGAAAGACAAAAAGAAACTAATGTTCATTTTACAAAAGAGACGCGAAGAGAAAAGTGAAAAAGAAGTTGATTGGATTATTGAAAAAATGCATTCACTTGGAAGTGTAGACTATGCAAAAAAATTAGCCAATAAATATAAAGAGAAAGCGGTTAGAATTTTCGAAAAAGACTTGCAATTTCTCTCCAAACAACCTTACAGAAATCATTTAAGACAAATTATTGATTTTATTGTTGAAAGAGAATATTAATGATTTAAACCTAGTAACTTTTTTCTCTGTATTTTTTCTCGACATACTTTAACTGTTTTGAACTTACAATATTAAAGATGTCAACTAAGTCTTTGAACTTGTTTCCGCTCTTCAAAACTTCTTCGCGAGTCATCCAAATATTTTCACCGCCATTGATAATCTTTTTTAAATTGCCTTTGGGGTTTTCGACTTTAAAAACAAAGAAAAACTTGTCTTCGAGTAACTTGCCTTGTTTATCAATATCTGTTTTATGCTCAACCCCGGCTAGCTTCGGCTTTCCACTAAGTCCGGTTTCCTCTTTCAACTCCCGCTCAGCTGCATCGTATATCGTTTCTCCCCATCTTACTTTTCCCGTAATCTTACCTAAAAACCCAAAATACGGTTCTTTGAGCCTTTTTTGCATTAGGAAATAACGCTTGCCTTTAATTTTTTTAGTACAACTAACTAAAGCGCTGACTTTTGCCTGCTTTTCTAAAATTACGCTATCTGTATCAAAACGGTTTGCGAATTCTTTTCCTTTCGGGGTAAGTTTGTAAAAACCTTTATCGGTTTTTTCTATCAAATCTAGTTGCTCTAATCTTCTGACATGGAAATTAAAATGATCAGAAGAAACATTCGTTGTATTTAGCTCCTTAAACCTAGAATTTGGTTTAAAAAGTAAAACTAATAAAATATTTGCCTGTATTGGATGTACTTCCAATTCTGTAGCCATTTTTGGTTATTCGTTAATGCCTAAGAAATTTGCAACTCTTTTATAAGCACGCAACTCCCCTTCTTCAATTAATTCCTGCGGAGTCATAGTCAGAGAATCCAGCGTAGACGAATAGTCGATAAACTGATCTTGCTCGGCTCTCCTTCTTTGATTTTCAGTTATAAAAAATGTCTTCGTTTTTAAATACCGCTTTAAATCTTCGACAGGATCTTTCTGTTTAAAACTTTCCTTCATGTTGGAAATCATTAGGAATATAGTACACCTGAAGAAAAAAATCCAGTAAAGTGGACTTTAGTAAGTCGATTTGTGAATTATCGCTTAGGAGATTGCTTTTCCCTCCTCGTCCCACACCATTTTAGCACTTCACTTTAGGGTTCTATTCGAACACGCTCCGTGCTGCGATTTGAGAGTGATTTCGACGCAAAAAGTTATCTTTTTGGACTTTGTTTTTTGCGTCTCGCCCCCCAAACTTCTTTAGCACTCGTCTTTTCAATTCTGTTCGAATACGACTCGTGCTGCAGAGGAAGGGGCCTCGTCGGAAAAATTACCGCTTAGGAGATTGCTTTTTCCTCCTCGCCTTTCCGCCCATACCGACTTTTCTTCGTTCGCGAATGCGAGGATCGCGTGTAAGAAGGCCTGCTTTCTTAAGAAGAGGCTTAAAAGTGTCGGAATCTACCTTAACCAGCGTTCTGGAAATTCCATGAACAACTGCATCCAACTGTCCCATCTTTCCCCCGCCAACTACTCTCACAGTCACATAGTACTTATCAACTACATCTGCCGTTTTGAATGGTTTCATCCACAGGTTTTTATTAATGTCTCCTGGAAAATATTTATCGATAACAATTCCGTTTACCGAACTATCTCCCTTTCCCCTAAACAATCTCACCCGAGCTGAAGAAGTTCTTCGTCTACCCACTGCGTAAATATAATTTGGTTTTTTATTCTTTGGCATAGTTTGACGGTGTAAATTTATCTTGATATTTATGATCTGCACCCGCAAAAACTTTAAGTCTTATCATTCTCTTGTCCTTCAATCTATTATCCGGAAGCATTCCGGAAACGGCAGATTCTATCACTCTTTCAGGTTTTGTACTAATTACCTGCTCAAATGTTCTTTGTTTTAACCCGCCGGGATACCCGGAATGTCTTGTATACACTTTTTGTTTTTGCTTTCTGCCTGTAAGAGTAACGTCTTTGGCGTTAATTACAACTACAAAATCTCCCATATCCATGTGGTTAGAGTATGTAGGCTTGTGTTTCCCGGTCAGAAATTTTGCAATTTCGGTCGAAATACGTCCTAATATTTTGCCTTTGGCATCGATAAGATGCCATTCTCTTTTTACTTCTTTTTGTTTCGGTTGATACGTCTTTAACATGATCTTATTTAACTACAAGTTATTTTTTAGATTTAATCTTACCGAATTTAGCTATCCGAGATCTCAAAGATGGTTTAGCCTTTTCAGTTTCTGCCTCAACCAGTTTAGCTTTTACCCTTCCCTGTTTCTCTCCTCCTTTGATTTTTCCTTCTTTAGATTGTTTGTCTATCTCTATTTTCCGACTCCATTCCAACCTAACCATCTCTGCTGAATCTCCCAATCGTCGCGGTAGCGGAACGATTCTTGTATACCCACCGCTTGTCTGCAAAAATTCCGTAGAAATAGAATAAATTTTTTGGGAAATCGACCTATCGTTTGCCAAATAAGCATAAATTCGTCTTTTGGAGGGAACGTCGCCTGCTTTGCCTATTTTTATCAGCTTATTTATTTGAATCTGAACAGCTTTTGCTTTAGCTTTTGTGGTTTTAATTGAGCCATACAAAACCATCGCACGCACTAACGCTCTAAATAGCGCACGTCTGGCAGTTGTCGACCTTCCCAATTTTTTTCCGAATACTCTCTTTTTCATTACTCTGAAAGCTTTAATTCTTTTTCGCCAAGAGCAGCTTCAATTATTTTCACCGATTTTTCACCAAGATTTCTGACCTTAACTAGTTCGCTTCTTTTCGCTTTAACCAAGTCCTCAACGGTCTCATATCCAGCCTTCACCAGAGCATTTGCAACCCTAGTGGGTAGATTAATCTCTTCAACTGAAAGTTTTCCGGTTGGTCCAAGGTCGTCCTTTTCAACCTTCTTCTCTTTATCAACCTTTTTAGGATTTACAATCTGGTTAAAATAGGCTAAAAGTATCGAAGAGGCTTTAGATAGTGCATCTTTGGCAGAAACTGTTCCATCCGTCCAAAGCTCCAAGATCAATTTATCATAATTAGTAAGTCTCCCTACACGAGTTTCTTCAATCTTATAGTTGACTCTTACAACCGGTGAAAACGTAGCGTCCAAAGGAATTAGACCTATTTCTCCAGTCTTTCGATCTTCAGCTGGTGAGTATCCAGACCCAGATTCAATTTCTATTTTTGCATCCAATTTAGCTCCATCGTTGAGAAACGCCAAAGTCAATTCTGGATTTGCAACTTTCACTGAAGGATCCAACTCCAAATCTGACGCTTTGATCTCTTTCGGTCCTTTTATTGAAATACTTGCTTTGGCGGGTTTATCGCCTTCATAAGAAACCCTAACTTTTTTGAGGTTTAAAAGAAATTCAACAATATCTTCTCTCATACCCTTTAGGGTTGAAAATTGATGTCTTACTCCGGCTATTCGTACAGTAGTAATAGCAGCACCCGGAAGACTCGTGAGAAGTACCCTTCTTAACGAATTTCCTAACGTATTACCATACCCCTGCTCGAGCGGAGTAATAACAAATTTTGCATAATTCTCTTTTTGTTCTTCTATTTTTGTTTCAAAAATTGGTTCCTGCATCTTACTCACCTCCTCCAGTGAAGTAGTCGCCTGAGGTGACACTTCACGGAGTCACGTTGGATGCACTTTGTGCTATCCAACTGTGACCTTTTATCTCGAGTAAAATTCCACAATGTCCTGTTCGGACATGGGTTCTTTTATATCTTCTCTTTTAGGCTCTTTTTCTACTTTCCCGACAGCTGCTTTTCTTTTTAACCAACCTGGTGCCACGAAATCTTTATCCTCCAGTAATCGTTTTACATATGGAATATCCATGGCTTTTTTTGTCAAAGATACGGTCTCCCCAGGCTTCACTTGGTATGATGGAATATTAACTTTCTTTCCGTTTACCAAAACTTGTCTATGAGAAACAAGCTGTCTGCCAGCAGGCCTTGTGGGCACAAAACCCAACCTGTAAATAACATTATCCAATCTTTTCTCCAAAAGAGACAAAAGTTTCTCTCCTGTATTGCCTTTGGATTTTAAAGCTTTTTCAACATAGCCTCTAAATTGTTTCTCCAAAACGCCATAAAGCCTTTTGACCTTTTGTTTTTCTCTTAATTGTTGTCCATACCTAGATCCGCGCCGCATTCCCCTTGGCCCGTGCATACCGGGTGGTACATTGATACGGGTAAGTTTTGCTCCTTTGCCAAAAAGGTCAAACCCTTCCCTTCTTGATAATCTATCTTTTGGTCCTGTGTATCTTGCCATATTTTTCTTTGTCTAACTTTCTTTTAGAAAAAGAAAGTTAGGATAAGGTTATGCTCTCCTTTTCTTCTTCGGTCTGGGACCGTTATGCGGAATCGGAGTTAAATCTGCAATCATAGAAATCTTTAAACCGGCTGATCTGATTGCGCGAAGTGCTGCATCCCGACCGGGACCCGGGCCCTTGACAAATATTTCAACCTCTTTTAATCCAAACTTATCCTTAACCTCCTTAACGGTTCTATCTACGGCGTTAGTAGCGGCAAAAGGCGTAGACTTTCTCGTCCCCTTAAATCCAGCACTTCCCGATGAACCCCAGGCTAAAGTATTCCCGTTAGCATCAGAAATAGTAACAATTGTGTTGTTAAACGTCGCAGAGATATAAATTTTACCGTACTCGATAGACTCAATAGACTTTTTACCCTCTTTAGGTTTACTTTTTACAACCATCGTCTTACTCATTTTTCCTCCTTTTGCTGTACTTTAGAAAGCATTTCTTTCTTGAATGCACCAACTGTTTTTCTTTTACCCCGCTTTGTTCTAGCGTTGCTTCTGGTTCTTTGTCCCCTCACCGGTAAACCTCGAGAGTGCCTAATGCCCCTGTATGAGCCTATCCTTTGAAGACGGTTTATATTTGCTTTAACCTGACGAACAAGCTCTCCTTCCGTAGGGTACTCGTCGATCTTCGCTGCCAAGTGTGCAAGTTCCTCAGGCGTCAATTCCGAAACTCTTTTAGAAGGATCTACCTTGACGGACGAAACAATCTTGGAAGACAATGCAGCTCCTATCCCTTTGATTTTTGATAGGGCATATTCTACTTTCCAACTTTCTTGTAATTCAACTCCTGAAATTCTTATCATTCGTCTTTGCTCGGCTTTCGCTTTCGTTCCTTGTAAACTCGGAACTTTCAGCTATTAGCCGGCAACTCCTCCCAAATTTGCTAAGCAAATTTGTAAAAAGTCTGAAAGAAATTACCCCTGGCGCTGTTTGTGCCTGGGATTTTTACAGATAACATAAATAACACCGTGTCTACGCACAATCTTGCAATCTTTACATCTTTTTTTAATTGATGAACTAACTTTCATATTCGCCTCGCTTAAACTAATATTTATAAACTATTCTTCCTCTTTCTTCGTCGTACTTAGTCATTTCAACTTTTACCCTGTCACCTGGAAAAATTCGAATGTAACCTCTTCGCATTTTTCCCCTTAAGGTTGCCAAAATCACCTTTCCGCCTTCAAGTTCAATTCGAAACATGGTATTGGGAAGAGCTTGGGTAACTTTTCCCTCAACTATTGTTACATCTTTAGTGCTATTCATCTTTGCAACACAAAAACCGGGCTAAGGATCTAGCCTGGTTTTTTCTCCTATACAATTAGGTTCGCTAATTCCCTACTTAAAAAATTCTTAATTTAGGTTAATATTTTTGGACCCTTATCAATTACTGCAACAGTTTCTTCAAAAAGCCCTGCTATTTTACCATCAGCCGTGGAAATTGTCCATCCATCTTCGTCTAACACTAAATTTGGACTTCCCATAGTATACATTACTTCTATCGCAATTACTGCGCCCTCATCAATAATGGGGCTATCTGAATAATTGCCGCTTGTAAAGCACGGTATTTGAGGATCTTCGTGCAGTTCTCTCCCAACCCCGTGGCCGACTAATGCTCTTACAGGCTTATATCCTGCCTTCAATAAAACCGATTCTATTGATTCGGATATATCATAAATTCTATTACCGGGTCTTGCTTTTTTTATAGCTTCGACTAAAGCTTTTTTACCCGTGTCTATAAAGCGCTTTGTCTTATCATCTACTTTGACTCCTACAGTAAAAGAAGTATCCGTATGAAAGCCCTTATAAAACATCCCAACGTCCACACTTACTACGTCTCCCTTTTTAAAAATAAGGCTGTCTTTTGGTATACCGTGTACGACTCCTTCGTTTATATTCACGCAGGTCGCCCAATAGTAATCGGGCACCGTTTTAAAAGATGGTTTTCCGCCTTCTTTTTTGATCATTTTTACAGCCAGATTCTCTATCTTCTCAGCATTCACTCCCTCTTTTACGGCTTCTGACAATTTACTTTTTACTGTTGCCAACTTTTTTCCTCCCTCCCGCATAATTTGAAGTTCTTTGGAAGTTTTAATTTGAACTTTTACATTATTTGTCGTCATTTTTCTCCTCTATGTGCGAAGTGGTATCGCTAAAAATAACATCTATTGGTCGATCGCCGTTAACTTCGACTAATATTCCATCCTCTTTGAAAACTTCTACGAGCGGTTTAGTCCTTTTTTTATATGCTGAAAGCCTTTCTTTTATGGCTTCTGGTTGATCATCTTTCCTTTGCATTAGCTCGCCACCACATACACATTTTTCTCCAGAAGGTGGGTTCGTTATCAAATTGTAGACCCTTCCGCAGTTTACACAAATCCTTCGGGCAGATAATCTTTTTATCGAAACCTCTTCACTCACGTTCAAAAGTATCGCAAAATCGATCTTTCCGCCTTTTGTACCCAACCATTCCTGTAAAAATCTGTATTGGTTAACCGATCGGGGATACCCGTCAAAAAGTAATCCATCACTTTTCGCAACATTTTCATCTAAGTATTTCTTAAAAAGTCCATTAGTTAAAGTATCCGGTAGTAAAACTCCTTCCTGGTTAATTTTTTCATCAAGTCTAGAATCATCTTTTGCAAGCTCTCTTAGAATTTTACCTGCTTCAAAATAATAAAGGTCATATTTTTTTACCAACAGCTCTGCTTGGGTTCCTTTACCTGAACCCTGGGGTCCAAAAATAATAATGTTCATAAACTTGAAGGTTCTTTAAATATTAAAACGTAATTTTGCATTTTGAATATTAAACTTTCAATTTATCTTAAAAATGTTTCGTATCTTTTCATAACAAGCTGTGCTTCAAGATCTCTGGTAAACTCTAAGATTACGGAAACTACTATTAAGATTCCTGTTCCCCCGACAGCCAAATTTGCAACTCCGATAAAATTTTGAAAAAAGGAGGGAAGAATTGCAATTAGACCCAAAAAGATTCCTCCTGCCATGGTTATTCTATTCAGAACATATGAAAGATACTTTACGGTATGCGTCCCTGGCCTTATTCCCGGAATAAATCCTCCGTTTTTTTGTAAGTTTTCGGATATTTTTTCGGGATTAAATACAATTGCAGTATAAAAATAAGTAAACCCAAATACTAAAAGAAAGTACGTTAAGTTATACAAAAGCGATTGGGGGTTGAATATTAAGGCTAATTTTGAAGCAAATTGAGCAACCTGAAGGTTGGGTACCCCTGATAAAAATTGGCCGGCGAGAGACGGTAATAAAACTAAAGATACGGCAAAAATTATGGGTATTACACCGGCCTGATTAAGACGGAGTGGAAGATATGAGGATGACAAAGTTGCCCTACCCACCCGTCTTGCGTAATGGATGGGGATCTGCCTCGTCGCTTCATTCATAAAAACAATAAGTCCGATGATGGCGATACCTAAAATTACAAAAATTGCAACCTTTAATATATCCTGGACATTCACCACGATGAGAGATTGGCCTAAAGTTACCGGAAGTCGTGCTACAATTCCCGCAAAGATCAAAAATGATATACCGTTACTTACCCCATATTCGGTTATGAGCTCTCCCAGCCAAATGGAAATCATCGATCCGGCAGTCATGGTAACCACGAGCGCAAGAATGGAAAACGGTGAAAGGGAAGTTATTACACCCTGTGATCTTAAAAGAGAATACATTCCGAAAGACTGCATGGCAGAAAGCGGAACTGTTAAAAATCTCGTGTATTGGTTAATTTTTTCCTGACCAAACTCTCCTTCCTTCGAAAGCTCTTCAAGGGATGGAACAACATAAGATAAAAGCTGCATTATGATTGATGCGTTGATATAGGGAGTCAGACCAAGTGCCATTATGGAAAAATTAGCCAAAGTGCCCCCTGAGAATACATCTAAAAGGGATAAAAGAGGACTCGAAGTAAAAAGAGACTGGAGTGATCTTCTATCTATTCCTGCGGCGGGAATATGAGCGATGAGACGAAACACAACCAATACTCCGGCAGTTATAATAATCTTCCTCCGAATATCAGGAGATTTTACCGACTTTGTAAAAAAGGAAATGATTTGAGAAAACATCTTTGGGATAAATCAAAAATTAAATACAGAGATTAAAAAACAATAATTTTACGTTTTTAATGTATCTTTTTGATTTTTGCTATTTGATATTTGATCTTTCAAAAGTACTTTTCCCCCTGCTTTTTCCACCTTCTTTGCGGCTGATTTTGAGATTGGTAAAGCTATCGTTAACTTCTTTTTTAATTCCCCATCGCCAAGAATTTTCACACCGTACTTTTCCGCATCGCGTTTATCAACTAAACCTGATTTTAAAAGAGTCTCAATATTGACTGTAGCTCCCGCAGGAAGAAGGTTCAAAACCTTAATATTAATTATCATTGGTTTATCATTTTCTTTAAATTTACCTTTACCGCGTCTTAACGGCAGTCTTTTAATAAAAGATTTCTTCATCTTAACGCCCTCAAACAAAACATTAATCTTGCCCCGTGTTTTTTGACCCTTTTGTCCGCGCCCTACAGTGTGTCCTCCCTTGCCGCTTCCATAACCACGTCCAAGACGCTTTTTTCTTCTTGCAACTACTTTTGGTAACTTTTCTATCATTTTAAATCACCCCAATTTATTGCCTATCTGCCTTTAAACCCCTTTGTTCATACATTCTGGCAATCATCTTAAGAGCCTTAAGCGTTGCATAAACATTAGAGATTTTATTATTTGTTCCTAAAATTTTTCCGACAGCGTTTCTTACACCAGCTGCCTCCAAAACTACCCGAATCGCTCCTCCTGCAATGATACCTGAACCTGCCGGGGCGGGTTTAAGTAGCACTTTCGCAGCGGAAAATTTTTCTTGTATCGAGTAGGGAATTGTCTGACCTTTTAACGGAACCTGAATCATCTTCCTCTTTGCAGCCCCTATTGATTTCCGAATTGCGTTGGATACATCAGGTGCTTTGGCGAGACCAATTCCTACTTTACCCTTCCTGTCTCCTACGACTACCAAGGCAGAGAATCTAATTGTACTCCCACCTTTGGTCTTTTTCGAAATTCTCCGAATCTCGACAACTGTTTCTTCAAACTCTTTTAGTGCTTCCGGCATTCTATCCATTAAAATTGCAAACCTCCTTCCCTTGCTCCTTCCGCAAGTGCTTTCACTCTTCCGTGATACTTATAACTACCGCGATCAAAAGAAACTTTGACTATCTTTTTGCTCTTCGCTTTTTTGGCTAATATTTCTCCGACCAACTTTGCTTTTTGTATTTTTGTCAGTAAGGTTTCTTTCGATTTCTTTTCAGCTGATCCTTTTGTCTTTTTACTTTTGGAATCGGCTAAATCATTCTCGTTTACACTAACTAAGGTCGCTCCTTTTACATCGTCTATAATCTGCGCGTAAATATATTTATTTGAACGATAGACGGTTAGTCTTGGACGAGCCTTAGTACCACGTACTCTTGATCTTACTCTCAATTCTCTTCTTTTTTTACTAATTAATTTGGTTTTATTTTTCATAATTACTTTCTAAGCTCCTGCTCCGGCAGCTTTTGCCGCCTTTCCAGCTTTTCTTCTAATAAATTCGCCTTCGTACTTTATTCCCTTTCCCTTGTATGGCTCTGGCGGGCGTACATGTCTTATATTCGCAGATACAAGCCCAACTAATTCTTTATCTACTCCTTCAACTGTGACAATTGTTTTTTCTACCTTAAAAGAAATCCCTTTTGGCGCTTGAATCTTTACAGGATGCGAATAGCCAACTGTCAAAATCAGTGTGTCGCCTGAAACTTCAGCCCTATATCCAGTTCCTACTAGCTCTAAAGATTTTTTCCAACCGGAAGAAACACCGTTAACTGTATTTGCCAGAATTGCCCTCCAAGTTCCATGTAATGCTTGGCCTTTTTTATTATTTGCTGTCAATAAGACATTAAGAATACCGTCTTTGAGGTCAAGTTCTATCACTTTCGGGATGGTCTTTTGAATTTCTCCCTTCGACCCCTTAACCACAACGGTTTTTCCCGATATATCAACGGTTACTCCTTCTGGTAATTTTATCGGTGTCTTTCCAATTTTACTCATATATTTTAATTCGACGGTACCCGTCGGCCGGTAAACGAAAAAACTACAAAATTTCTGCTATGATTTCTCCGCCAACTCTTTTTTTAATTGCATCTTTAGATGTCATTACCCCTTTGGATGTTGAAACAATAAAAAAGGAAGGGCTTTTAACTTTTTCAAGCTCGTCAACACTCATGTAAATTCTAAGTCCAGGCTTAGATATAAGCTTTAAACTAATAAGGGCGGGTTCCTTTTTAATATATGTTAATCGAATTTTAAGTTTTCCGTCTTCCTTCTCGACTTCATCAAAATATTCCTTTTCTTTTAAGACATATGCAATTTCTCTAATCTGCTTCCTGTCGGCAAAAATAACTTCGCGCCGCTTTGCCATCGCGGCGTTTTTAACTTGAATTAAGAAATCTCCTACAGGATAGTTCATAGTTTTTTTACCAACTCGCTTTCTTTACACCTGGAATTTCACCCTTGTGTGCATATTCCCTGAAACAAAGCCTGCAAAGGCCAAATTTTCTCATATAAGCCCTTGACCGTCCACAAATGCGACAGCGGTTTCTATAACGGATCTTATATTTCAATTTCTTTAGTTCTCGTACCTCTTTAGATTTTTTAGCCATAACTTTTTCTTTTATACTTACAACTTAATAAATTGGTTCCTTTAATCCTTTTCAAATGGCATTCCCAATAGTTCCAACAACTTTCTTGAATATTCAATACTACCTGTATTCATTACAATAGTTACCTCAAGACCACGAGGATTAGCTTTTGCCAAATCTACTTCCGGAAAAACAGTGTGCTCGGTAATGCCTAATGTATAATTTCCACCCTTATCAAAACTTTTCTTAGAGACTCCCCGAAAGTCTCTCAATCTCGGAAGAACGATCGAAAAAAGCTTATCCAAAAATATATACATTTTATCCCCACGCAGAGTCACTTTCAGTCCAACCGGCATGCCTTTCCTTACTCCAAAACTCGCAACCGACATCTTTGCCGCTCTGACGGACGGATACTGACCCGTTATGCTGGCTAAATCATTTTTCGCTTTATCCAAAATTTCTTTATTTTTGAGAGAATCTCCTATTCCGGTATTGATAACAACTTTTTCAACTCTGGGTACGGCCATAAGATTTTTAATCCCTAACTCGCTCATCATTTGAGATCTTACCTTTTTGTCGTATTTTTCTTTTAGCCTACTCATTGAATTGAAAATGAATCTACTTCTTATTTATTTCTTTTTCTTTTATCTCTTTTCCACATTTTCGACATATTCTCACTTTTTCTTCGCTATACAATTTAAACCCTACCCGTGTCGCTTTTTTACAGCTGGGACAAACGAGGGCGACTTTCGAAAAGGGCAAGGGTCTTGGTATTTCATAGATACCTGCTTTTTGACCTCCTCTAACTTCCTGGCTCTTTATGTGCTTTTTGTAAATATTAATTCCGGGAATAAGGACTTTTAGGGTTTTCGGAAAAATCCTTTCAATTTCACCTTTTCGCCCTTTATCCTTCCCGGTCGTTACTATGATTTGGTCTCCAACTTTGAACTTAAGCATATTTTTATTTGAAAAATAAATTTTAAACCTAGACAACTTCCCTCGATAAAGATGCAATTCTTGTATAGCCTTTTTCTTTAACTTCCCGAGCAATTGGTCCCAAAACTCTTGTTCCTCTCGGAAATCCTTGCTTGTCTATTACTACTCCCGCGTTGTCGTCGAATCTTACATAAGATCCGTCACTTCTTCGGATTTCTTTTTTGGTTCTGACAATAAGTACTTTTACTTTTTCACTATCCGATACCACACCGTTAGGATCAGCTTTTTTAACAACACAATTAACTACATCTCCGATTGTTGCAACTTTACCGACTCTGGCGGGAACGCCAATTACCGAAAGAATTCTCGCTCCGGAGTTATCCGCCGGTAATAAAATTGATCTTAGTTGTATCATTTTCCTTTTCCTTTCGCTTTATTTAAACTTTTATCAGCAACTTTTTTCCTATTCACTAACCCGTCTTCTGACGATAAGCGCTTTTTCCCCTTCCCTTCCATGCCTACAACACCTATTATTTTCCACTTTTTGAGTTTACTGTAAGGCCGACTTGCAACAAACTGCACAGTCTGACCAATTTCTACATCGGTCTCTGTGTGGACATGATATTTCTTTATCCTTTTAAATCTTTTCTTATAAACAGGATGTACTGCAACTCTTTTCACTGCAACGGTTGCCGTTTTAGACATTTTGTTAGATATAACCTGACCTGTAAATATTTTCATAACTATAATTTTAAGATTTCACTTCCTCTTCTTTTTTTTCTACCCTACTTTCAATTTCTAGTATTTCCTTTTCGGTTATTAGAGTCATAACCTGTGCTATCTCGTCTTTTAAATTTTTGACCTTTTTCAAATTTTTTTCGCGACCCGCTATTATATCAGCTTTAGCCTTGATCAAATCGATTTTCTTCTGTCCAACCATTTTTTCCAAATCCTTTTTATCTTTTTCCTTTAACTGCTTAAGCTCCTTCTTTTTCATAATAAGATCACCCTATTTCCTCTCTACTTACAACTTTTGTCTTAAATGGCAATTTTCTAGCTGCTTTATCCAGAGCTTCCATAACTACATCTTCTGAAAGACCGGCAACCTCGTAAATTATTCTCCCTGGAGTAACTACCGCAACGTAGCGGTCGATATCTCCTTTTCCGCTTCCCATTCTTTGTCCTGCAGGACGTGAGGTTACGGGTTTATCCGGGAAAACTCTCACCCACACCTTTCCACCCCTTTTAATGCTATGGGTTATAGCACGCCTACCTGCTTCGATCTGTCGGCTGGCGAGCCAACCGCGACCTAGGGACTTCAAGCCGTACTCGCCAAAGGACAACTTTGATCCTCTTATGGCTTTTCCCCTCATCTTGCCTCTAAATTCTTTTCTATATTTTCTTCGTTTTGGTTCAAGCATAATACTCCCTTATTCCTCATCAGGCTTTTTATGTATATATACTTTTATTCCTACGTATCCTCTTTTCAAAAGAGCAGGAACTTGAGCATAATCTATATTTTCTCTCATAGTTTGAGCGGGAACCGATCCTTGTTTAAACTTTACAACCCTGGCAATTTCTGCTCCTTCTATACGGCCTGCTAATACTACCTTTATTCCTAGTGCACCTGAGGCCATAACTCTCTCAACCGTCTTGGTTACAACTCTTCTGTGAGGAATTCTCCTCTCCAGCTCCGACGCAATTCTTTCCGCCACTAGGTAAGCCGATAATTCAGGACTTCTAATCTCGTTTACACGAAGATCTATTTTTAAGTCTTTGATATTCTGCTTACGCACGTCCTTAATAATATTGAGTATGTACTTTTTAAGATCTTCAATTCCTGTTCCACCGCGCCCGATTACAACTCCGGGTCTTGAAACGGCCATTATTATGACCAGACTTTTGGGCAATCTCTCAATTTCTACATTATTGATTCCTGCCAATTTAAGCTTATTTTTCAAAGCCTGTCGAATCCTTATATCTTCCAAAAGAAAATCCTTATACTTCGCATCATCAACAAACCACCGAGACTTCCATGGTAAAAAAGATCCTGTTCTAAAACCTGTCGGATTAACCTTTTGTCCCATATTTATTTATTTTTCGCGGATTTATTTACGGATTCCGCGGATTTCCTTTCTAAATTCTTTTTGGGTTTATCAATTTTCAATTTTTTCGGTTCTTCGGTTCCTAAATTCTTCGGCGCTTTCGTGGCCAAGACTACTCTTATGTGGCTCATTCTTTTTTGGTATGCGTGCCACCTTCCTCGGGATACCGGCCTGCCGCGCTTGAGTCTAGGGCCCTCATTGATTTGAATTTCCTTGAAAATCAGATCTTCGGGAGATACTCCTTTATTTTTCGCGTTGGCCAAAGCACTTTTAACTACTTTTACCAAATAGCTGGCTGACCCCTTCCTCGAAAAAGGAAGTACTTCGACTGCCTCTTTAGGTTTCATACTCTTAGTTAATGAGGCAACCGCTCTTAGTTTCTTTGGTGACACCCTAACGTATTTCTGTACTGCTATTACTTCCATAGTTATTTTTTCAGTCCTTTCCTTCCAATATTTAAATCTTAAGTTTTCTCCACAATTCTCTTAACTACCTGCCCATGACCTCTGAAAGTTCTAGTCGGTGAGAATTCCCCAAGTCTGTGACCAACCATATCCTCATTTATAAATACGTCGATAAACACTCGACCGTTATGGACTTTAAAGTATTTACCTACAAAATCAGGCGGAATTTGGCTTGCCCGAGACCACGTTTTTAAAGGATTGGTCTTCGTTCCAATACCCGATGCAATCTTTTTAACAAGACGGGAATCTACATATGGACCTTTTTTAGAACTTCGTGACATATTAAGAATGCGCTCCTTTCTTTCTCGGACTTATAATTAACATATCCGAATATTTCACTTTCTTTCTCGTCTTTCCGACCGCAGGCTTACCCCAAGGCGTCTTTGGATACTTCATACCGATTCCGCTTCTACCTTCTCCTCCACCATGGGGATGAGCGTGCGGATTTTGAGCAACTCCTCGAACCGTCGGTCTGATACCCATTCTTCTTTTCCTTCCTGCTATTCCCAATCTAATAGTTCTTGCCTCAGGGTAACCAACTTGCCCAATTGTCGCCCGAGCTTTTGGAAGAAATCGGCGTATTTCGCCTGAGGGAAGCTTGATTAGTACCCAACCTTCCTCTTTTCCCTGAACTACGGCAGCGCTCCCCGCGCTTTTTACCAATTCTCCCCCTTTACCGGGTTTAATTTCTATATTGTGAACTTGAGTCCCGACAGGAATTTTCTCCAACGACAATACATTCCCAGCGTTCAAAGGCGCGTTATCAGACGTAATCACTTTGTTACCAACCGCAAGTTCGTAAGGAGCAATTATATACCTTCTTTCCCCGTCTTCGTAGGTAATAAGAGCGAGTTTTGCATTCCTATTTGGATCGTATTCGATTTCCTCAACCCTACCCCAAACGTCAACTTTACCCCTTTTGAAATCAACCTCCCTAAAGTATCGTTTTTGTCTTCCTCCTTGATGCCTCACAGTAACCCTACCGCTTGCGGCCCGCCCAGAATTTTTTGGAAGTATTGTTTTTAGCTTTCTCATAATATTCCTCGTCTATTTCTTAGATTCAAATAAATCAATTTTTTCTTTCTCCTTAAGCTTTACGATTATCTTTTTCTCGGGCTGAGTTATTTTTTTTCTTCCGCTTAAAGTTTTTTTTACCACCTGTTTTTCGTTCATTGAATGAATACTTACGACATGAACTCCAAAGGTATCTTCTACCAACTTTCTCGCCTTATATTTATTTAAACTCCTTGTAACCCTAAATGTATATTTGCCTTCTTTAGCAAGATCAAGAGTCTTTTCGGTTAAAATAGGTTCCAGTTTCATAAGGTTTATTTAGATTTTTTTGTCGGTTTCACTTTTTCAGTTTGACTTTTCTTTTGGCTTTTTATGGCAGTTTTAGTATTTTTATCCGAACCTCCTGAGAAACTTTCCTTGTCGATAAACACGAAATCTGAAAAAAAGATTTTATGTGCATTGAGATCGGAAAAGGTGACTAAATCGGAATTTTCAATATTTTTAAAAGCTAACTTAGCAATTTTGTTATTATCGGATAGAACAAATAGTAATTTTGGATTTTTCTTTTTCTCGTCTGACTTTAGAGTAATTTTACCTACTAAACTAACCGCATCTTTCGTTTTCTTAAGGCCAGAAAGTCCATCAATTACGAAAAGTCCGCCTTCTTTAACTTTCCAATTAAAAGCTGAAGTTAGCGCTTTCCTTCGCATCTTTTTGGGTAAAGAGAGAATTCTCTTTACGCCTTTTGGTCCGTGGGCAATTCCTCCCCCGACGAAAATTGGGGCTGAACGGGCCCCGTGCCTGGCTAATCCTGTACCTTTCTGCTTATAAATTTTCCTGGTCGAAATATCAACCTCTCCTCGGGTTTTTGTTTTTGCGAGACCCGGATGACCCCTGTCTTCATAAACGCGCAGCGCCTGAGCCAGAAGCATTTTATTAACCGTGCCGCCAAACTCCTTCGGTAAATTTATTACCCCCTTCTTTACTCCTTTGGTTGTAAAAACGTCCAACTTTACCATAATTATTGCCCTTCTTTTTTACCCTCCGAAGCAGAAGCGGAGGAGGGCTCTTCCGCCTTACCTTGTGTTTCTTCTTGCTTTCCAGGCTCCGTTTCTTCCTCAACTTGCTGAATCTCGACCTGCGGAGTTTCTTCAACCAGCTCTTCAAGCGAGCCGGATTTTAATTTTTTAATTGTAAGAAGTCCCGTTATTGGACCCGGAACCGTTCCGGAAACCAGAAGTTCGTTCTTTTCAGAATCGATGTCGACTACAATCAAATTTTTAATGGTAACTTTCTCGTGCCCCATTCTACCCGCCATCTTTTTTCCTTTTAAAACCCGTCCCGGAGTAGTGCCTTGACCAATTGAACCCGGAGCTCTTTGTCTATCTGATTGTCCGTGCGTCTTCGGCCCTCCGGCAAAATGATATCGCTTAACAACACCCGCGAATCCTTTGCCTTTTGACGTGCCTGAAACGGAAACTACGTCACCCCTTTTAAAAATTTCCGACACGCGAATAGTATCTCCAACTTTAAATTCAGGTTCCTTTTCGAGCCTTACTTCACGCAAAAAACGAGGCGCTTTATTTTCCTGTAAAGCGCCTTTTAAGTGTCCGAGTAGCGGCTTCGTAACATTTTTAATCTTTCTTTGTCCGAAACCAATTTGAACCGCCCAATAGCCATCGGGGTCAAGCTTCTTTATCTGAGTTACAATACAAGGCCCTGCCTTAATCAACGTAACGGGTACCCTCGTATCTTCAACGAAGGTTTGACTCATTTTCTGTTTTGAACCTAAAATTGTATTTAACATTTTTTCTCACAAAAAAAGGCGCCGGAGGCGCCCTTTATCTGGCACATTCCGTGAATATCTGTGGTTAGATTAGACGAACCATCTCCACAATGGGGAAATTATAACAAATTGAACTCGAACACGCAAGGGAGCAGACAAACCTAATTTCAAAAGACTAATTTGACGAAATTTGCTGGTTTATAAACTTATGTACTTCAGTCCAATTTCCAATTCCCTCTTTCGGAACCAAGATATACTGTCCGTCCGAGCTTTTTGATTCCTGAAAAATATTCTCGGTTGAAAGATAAATCGTTGAAACCGAATATTGCTTAATCTCTCCGGCCGATTCAATAATTGTCTTCGTAATATTTTTGTCAACATCCGTACTTAACATTCCCACGAATCGATCGAAAAACTCGGGCCATTTTGATACTGCATCTAATTTGAGAAGTTTTTCCTTTATACCGGTCAAAACTGCTCCCTGCCTTTCGGAGCGCGCGAAATCTCCGCCGTGCTGATCCGAATGGCGCGAGCGGACGAATTTCAAGGCGGTTTCTCCGTCTATATGGGCAATTCCCTTGTCAAAATGAAGGTGTTCATACCGGCACCCAAACTCTTTCTCCAATAAAAACCCGCTCATTGTTGCGGTAAGGGAAGAAATTTCATCGCCGGATTTTCCGCAGTTTAAATTTTCAGCGCCTTTTATAGGATAATAATAATCATCAAAAGTAACGGGCACGGTAACGTCAACTCCTTCTAACTCATCAACAGCCCTTTTGAATCCGTTAAAATCAACAGCCACAAAATAGGAAATAGGCATACCTATTACTTGAGAGACTGCATACTTTGCCATTGCCCCTCCACCTGCCTTACCCCTAAACTGAGGCTCTTTTAATCCGTACTTCAAATCATCGCTTCCAATTGCATATGCACTATTTATCTTGTGATATTCTTTGAGATCGGATCTGATAGGCAACTCCACCCAAGTGTCTCTGGGAACGGATATCAAATTTAGGTGCTTTTCCTTCGGATTGACATTGGCAACAATCAAAACATCGCTTAAACTCCCGCCGTCGTGTCCGGGCCCGCCGTATCCCAGAAAGAGTATGTTGTAGGAAGCATTGGGATCAAATGAGATTGAATTCGTCACTTCTTTTGAATTCATAGGCACCTCGCTTTTTACAAACACTTTAGATAACGAAAGCGCCATGTAAGTAATGACTGCCGCAAGAAAAAATACAAAGACAAAAAAGGCTCCTTTTAATATTTTCTTTAGAACCGGCTTATATTTCTCCACAACATTTAATAATAACATCTTCCCCGCCTTAAAAGGCGGCGTTACCACCTCTAAAGGAAGATGTTGATACAGTTTCAATTCATCCGAGCTAAGCTCGATTTTCTTGAAGCTTTTAATAACCTTTATGCCGCCGAAAATGGAAATGGTATAATTTAGACCTATGTTGAAAAGTATCGAAAGATTAATCAGACCCAATCCAATTAAACGCGAGGCTACGGAGAATCTGAAAATCTTGGGATTAGATTTACCAGCCTTGGATTTAAGGCTGAAAGGTTTATCAAATCCGCAATATCCTGAAGTTAAAGAGGGATTATTACAAAAAATTGATGATCCGGAAAAAAGAGCCAGATTAAGCAGATTCATTGACCAAAGAAGAAATCATATAACAATGGTTGAGGAAACCGGTGGAACTCGCCGATTTTAAACAAGACTAATCAGAGCTAAAAATTCTTTATTTTTCCTTTTTTCTCCAATATAACCGATTCCGCGGTCGAAAATGATACAATTAACATAAGAATTATTAAATTAAAAAATGGAAATACAGGAAACAGAAGATAATTTTACAATTGGCCCTGAAGGAAAGCCTTCCAAAGTTACCGACTATAAATTATTCTATCCAAAGGATTTTAAGAAAATACAATTACCTGATATGGATTTCAAAGTTGATGAAAATTATACATTAACTGGTTTTTCCTTAGATAAAGCACGTACACACATTATTAATGATTTACGCGGACAAAAAAGATTACAAGGAGATAAGGAGCATGGCCTTGTTATTGTAGAAGAAAGAAATAGTCATTTTATCACTAAAGAACACCTTTCCGGAAAAGAAGGTATTGGGTACCAAGTGATTCCAAACGTTCCAATAGCTGATTATTTTCATACACATAGCATATTAGAGGGGGAGAGCGAGGAAAGTTTTAGCCTTTTTTCTGCATTTGATTTAATGGCGATGGGTGCTAAGGGAGCAAAACGATTTTGGTTAATCGGGAAAGAAGATTGGAGCCTAGTTAATCTATATGGGCAACAATATTATTACGGTATCAAAGATGCAACTTGGGAATTGGCAAATAAATATTCTCCAAGACAGGATTATAAAACCAGATTAAGGAATTTAGTAAACTGCGTTAATCAATGCAACTTCAGATTGTACAAAAATACAAGTGCTAATACATTCAAACTAGTCAGTTAACTGTTCGAAATCAGAGCTAAAAATTCGCGGTTTTTACCTTTTTCGCCTAAAATCGGCGATTCAATCAACTTTTCTATCTTCCCACCGGCCTCTTCGACATCTTTCTTTACTTGTTCCAAAACTTCATCGATTTTTTCTTCCAACAATTTTCCATTCCTTAAATACTTTTCAGACGCTTCGTAATGAGGTTTTATTAATGAAACTATCAAGCCTTTCTCTTTCAAATTCTTGAGCGCATTCGGAAGAATATTTTTCTGTTTTGTCCAACCTACATCAATTGTAATAAGATCCATCTTTTCACTTTGTCCTTCCGAAGCTTTAAGCGAAGGAGGAGGCAGTTCAACATGCATCGCGTTAGTTCGCTCCATTACAACAACTCTTGAATCATTCCTAAGTTTCCACGCTAATTCTCCGTAAGAAGTATCAACCGGGTACACTTTATTAGCTTCATTTTGGATTAAACAATCAGTAAATCCACCTGTAGAACTCCCAAAATCCGCACAAACTAAATCTTTAACAGAAATTCCAAATTGATCGAACGCAAATTGAAGCTTTTCCCCTGCTCTTGATACGAATACCCGACCCGATAAATTCGACATTATATCTGCTTAACTAATAATAAAGGTTTACTTTCATCGTATTTAAAACCTTTTCTTATAAGAAATAATCTTAATCCACTCATATGCGACGCCAAAGATCTCCCATCGTGAGAATAACTTGAAAAATCGATATAAATACTTTTCCCTCCTACCTGCGAAACACAATCTTCAACCAAGTGAAACAGGTTAGTTCCTAAACCCTTTTTCCTAGCATCAGGTTCCAAAACAAAACTTGTGATATCCCATTTATCGTCTTGAGCTGATAAGGAAATAAGGCCGCAAGATTCATTTGTAATTTTCGGAGTAATTGATAATTTATCGGGCTTCAAATCAATATCAATGTTGTAGTTTAAATAAGTTTTTCTTTCCGCCATAGAAGCAGTTACATCTTTATCTCGATCGAAACTCCTGCTGGAAGATCGAGATTGGAGAGGGAGTCGATGGTACGACTTGAAGGATCGAGAATATCGATTAATCTTTTATGGACTAAAACTTCGAAATGTTCCTGGGCATTTTTAATTCCGCGGGAAGTTGACGGAATAACTGGGTATAAAGTTCTTTTTATGGGGAGAGGAATCGGCCCAACAATTTTTGCACCAGTTGCTATGGCTACATCCAAAATCTTAGCGGCCGCCTCGTCTATAACGCGGTGGTCGTAGCTTTTGAGCTTAACTCTAAGTCTACCTGCTGGCATATTGTTGGGTTAAAGTGCTAGGGGCAAACTAAACTGTAATTTTGGTGATAACACCCGCACCAACTGTGCTTCCACCTTCTCTAACTGCAAACCTAAGACCTTCTTCGGCAGCGACAGGCTGAATCAGTTTTACTTTCATCTTGGCGGAGTCGCCCGGCATAACCATCTCAATTCCTTCGGGAAGTGTAACTTCTCCGGTTACGTCTGCAGTCCGAATGTAAAATTGTGGTTTATAACCGGTAAAGAAAGGTGTGTGGCGTCCGCCTTCCTCTTTACTCAAGATATAAACTTCCGATTCAAATTCCGTGTGAGGAGTAACTGATCCCGGTTTGGCCAAGACCTGACCGCGTTCCACTTCGTCTTTTTCAATTCCTCTTAAAAGAACTCCGACATTATCTCCGGCTTGAGTAAAATCCAAAGTCTTTCTGAACATTTCAAGACCTGTCACAACCGTCTTTTTAGTAGCTTTAAGCCCGACGATTTCAACCTCTTCGTTAATATTTAGTTTTCCCCTTTCAACTCTGCCCGTAGCAACGGTTCCGCGGCCCTTGATCGAGAAAACATCCTCAACCGGCATCAAAAATGGTTTTTCGGTATCTCGCTTGGGTTCCGGTATATACTCATCGACCGCTTTCATCAGTTCAAGAATCTGTTTCTCGGCCTCTGCGTCGCCTTCCATGGCTTTAAGAGCACTCCCTTTGATGATTGGTACTTCATCTCCCGGATACTCGTATTTTTTCAAAAGATCCCGAACGTCGGCTTCGACCAAATCGATAATTTCGGGATCATCCACTTGGTCAATTTTATTTAAGAAGACGACGAGAGCCGGAACATTGACTTGGCGAGCTAAAATAACGTGTTCTCTGGTTTGAGGCATCGGCCCGTCTGCAGCTGATATTACAAGAATTGCACCATCCATTTGAGCCGCGCCGGTAATCATATTTTTAATAAAATCGGCATGGCCTGGGCAGTCGATGTGTGCATAATGGCGCTTGTCGGTTTCGTATTCGACGTGCGTAATGTTGATTGTGACTCCGCGCTCCCTTTCCTCAGGAGCATTATCAATATCTTCGAACTTATATGGCTTGGTGTTGTTTCCGGGTTGTTTTGAAAGAACCTGAGTAATAGCAGCAGTCAAAGTAGTTTTACCATGATCCACATGGCCGATAGTCCCAATGTTTAGATGGGGTTTGGTTCTTTCAAACTTTTGTTTTGCCTCTCCTGCCATATTAGTTTTTCTAATTTGTTACTTGGTAAGTATACAAAGTTCCTTACAAAGAAACAAGGGCAATTGTGCCCTTAGTGAGCGTATTATATAAAGGTGGTATTTACCCTGTCAATAGCTAAACAACATTCAAATTCCTACTCGCCTTTTGTTGCCGGACCGCCTCGTTGTTCAATTAAATTATTGGCGATATTCGTAGGTACTTCATCATAGTGGCTTGGCTCAATATAGGCTCTTGCTCTTCCTTGAGTCAAAGAACGCAGTTTTGTTGTATAACCGGCAAGCTCAGCCAAAGGCGCCATTGCGTTAATTACTGTTTCGCCCGCCCGTTCTTCGGTTGATCGGATTTGTGCACGTTTACTGGATAAATCTCCGATTACGTCACCCATAAATTCTTCGGGTGTCGATACTTCCACCTTCATTATCGGCTCTAAAAGAACCATGTCGGCCCGTCTTGCTGCATCTTCTACCGCAAGCGACCCTGCTATCTTAAAGGCAATATCAGACGAGTCGACGTCGTGATAAGTCCCGTCATAAACAGCCACTTTAATATCGGTAAGGGGAAATCCCGCCAAGATTCCTTTGTCTAATTTCTCGCGTATTCCTTTTTCAATTGAGGAAATGAACTCAAGCGGAATCGCGCCGCCTCTAACCTCGGACTTAAATTCATATCCTTCCCCGCGACCCTTTGGTTCAACTCTGACAAAGCAGTGTCCGTATTGTCCACGACCTCCGGTTTGCCTTATATACTTTCCTTCTCCTTGTGCGACCTTCTTAACCGTCTCCTTATAGGCAACCTGTGGAGAACCCGTTTGAGCGTTGACATTAAACTCCCTCTTCATTCTGTCAACTAGAATTTCAAGCTGCAGTTCACCCATCCCCGAAATAATAGTTTGTCCGGTTTCGGGATTGGATTTAATTCTAAATGTCGGGTCTTCATCTGAAAGCTTTTGTAAGGCCAATCCCATTTTTTCCTGATCGGATTTTGTCGCCGGTTCGATAGCCAGAGAAATGACCGGTTCGGGAAAAGAAATAGACTCCAGATAAATTGGATGCGATGGAGTAGAAAGTGTATCTCCTGTCGATGTATCTCTTATACCGACTACTGCAACAATTTCTCCGCAAAACGCTTCTTCAATAAGTTCCCTCTGGTCTGCATGAAGAAGAACAAGTTTCCCAACCCTTTCTTGCTTTTGCTTCGTTACGTTATAAATAACTTCCCCCGCCTTGACGCGTCCGGAGTATATCCGTAAGTATACTAAGCGCCCGACATGAGGATCGGTGACTACTTTAAAGGCCAATGCAGAAAAAGGTTCTTCATTTTTGGGTCCTCGCGCCTCCACGCCGCCTGTTTGAGGATTTACTCCTTCAACTGGCGGAAGATCTGAAGGAGACGGAAGAAATTCCACTACAGCATCAAGAAGAAGCTGAACGGTTACCATCCTATTATCCCCACCTAAGACCGGAAAGAATTTGCCGGCAATTACTCCCTTTCTTATTGCCCGTTTTAACTCAACCTCCGTAGGTTCCTTTCCGTCAAGATACTTAGCTAGCGCATCGTCGTCAAACTCGGAAACTTTCTCAATAAGTTCACTCCGATATTTTTTTGCCATATCGGCTAGATCTGACGGGATCTCTTCCTCCGTAAGTTGGTTATCTTCTACCCCTTTATATGTAAAAGCTTTCATTTTGATAAGATCCACAACTCCCCGGAGGCTATGTTCCAATCCAACTGGAATTTGAACGGGAGATGCATTTGCTCCTAAACGCACTCTTATCGATTTAATACTTCCTTCGAAGTCAGCTCCAATCAAATTCAATTTATTTAAGATACAAATTCGGGGAACTCCATAACGGTCAGCCTGCCTCCAAACTGTTTCTGACTGGCTTTCAACGCCGGTTCTACCGTCAAATACCATGATTGCCCCATCCAGTACACGGAGCGACCTTTCAACCTCAGCCGTAAAGTCGATGTGGCCGGGAGTGTCGATAATATTTACCCGATAGTGTCCTGACTCAACCGAGGAGGTTTCCTGCTTTAAATCCCAAAAAGTTGTTATGGCTGCAGAAACTATTGTAATTCCACGCTCCCGCTCCTGCGCCATCCAGTCGGTGACTGTTGTTCCTTCGTCAACGCTCCCTATCTTATAAGTTTTTCCCGTTTCGAATAATATCCGCTCGGTTGTCGTAGTTTTTCCGGCGTCTATATGGGCGATTATTCCGATATTTCGGATTTTATCCATAGGAACCACCCGGTCCTTTGTAACCGTCATTACCATTGCCGCTTTCTTCTTTTGTTGCTGACCTGCCATATATTCCTATTCTACATAAAAAACCGTCCCGAATCTCCCGGGACAGTAAACGATTTTACCAAGACAGTCAGGTTAAATCAATAATTGCACCCGGAGTGAATTACTAAAGAAGAAAAACTACAAATTACCATCTAAAGTGAGCAAAAGCCCTATTGGCTTCAGCCACTCTTTCAACGTCCTGGCGTTTTTTGACTGCCAATCCTTCTCCTTTGGCAGCTTCTTTTAATTCGGCTGCCAACTTATCAGCGTATGTGTGAAATTCGGAATTTGGACGCGAGCGGGTAGCTGCAACGAGCCATCTTATCGCCAAGGATTCTTTTCTTTTTCCCCTTACCGGCATAGGAATTTGATATGCTGCCCCACCAACTCTTCTTGGCCGAACTTCCATGGAAGGTTTTATATTTTCAAGAGCCTGTGCAAATATTTTAACCGGGTCTTCTCCTTCTTTTTTAACAAGTTCGAATGCCCCGTAGACCTCTTTTTGGGCAACACTTTTTTTACCATCAAACATACTCCGATTTATAAGTTTAGTAATCATGCGATTCTTATAAATCGGATCTGGCTCTGTCTCCTTTAGTCTGATTGGACCTTTTCTAGGCATAAATTTAAAAAAATTAAGCTGCCGGTGCGGGTGCTTCCGCAGCTGGGGCTGCAGTTACAGGCGCCTTTATAGCGGATTTTTTGGTTCCGTATATACTTCTTGACGTCTGTCTTCCGACCACACCTTGGGTGTCGAATTTACCCCTTACTACTTTATATTTTACTCCCGGAAGATCTTTTACTCTTCCTGCTCTGACCAAGACAATTGCGTGTTCAGCAAGATTATGTCCTTCTCCCGGAATATAAGCCGTAACTTCCTGCTTATTGGATAATCTTACCCGCGCTACCTTTCGGAGAGCTGAGTTTGGCTTCTTCGGCGTCATTGTCCGCACTTGAATAACCACGCCTCTTTTAAAAGGGGAGGAAAAATCGCTATATTTCCTGTCTTTTGCGTTGAACCAACGCTGCAAAGCCGCCTTTTTGGTCTTCTTGGCAATCCTTTTTCTTCCTTTTCTAACTAATTGAGATGTAGTCGGCATAACGGGGGTATTTTAACACGCTAGCTATTCTTGTGACAAGCTACCTGTAGTAACTTCCGTTTTTATAGTTGCACGTTCAGGTGTTACGGGTATGAGTCTTCCAATTATTACATTCTCTTTAAGGCCTAAAAGTTTGTCTTCTTTTGCCTGAAGTGAGGCGTTAGTCAATATGTCAGTTGTCTGTTCAAAAGAGGCAGCCGATAACCAGGACTCGGTAAAAAGAGATCTTCTTGTTATACCCAACACAACCTGTTGTGCAGAGGCCGGTTCTCCGCCGGCCGCAAGAGTTTTCTCGTTTTCCACTTCGAAAGCTGCCTTATCAACCAGCTCTCCGGGAAGAAGGGGGGTATCACCAGATGTGATAACTCTAACCTCGTCACTCATTTTCCGAACGATAACTTCAAAATGTTTATCATGAATCGGAATTCCCTGACTTTCGTAAACAGCCTGAACTTCATTGACTAAGTATTCCTGAGCGGCCCTCAGTCCTTTAATGGCAAGAATCTCTTTTACATCCAGAGATCCTGTTGCAAGAGGTGTTCCCGCCTCTACTTGTTGTTTATCATCGACAGTTAGCTTTATTGTCTTGGGAATAATGTATTCTCTTTCTTCCTTGGGTTTTGTCTTAGTAGAAGTAATTGTCACCTTCCAACCTTCCTCGGTTTCACCAACCCTGATCCTTCCTGAAATTTCGGAAAGAGGGGCTAAAATTTTTGGCATTCTTGCTTCAAAAAGCTCTTCAACCCGGGGAAGACCTTGTGTAACGTCCACCCCCACAACTCCGGCTGCGTGCTTTGTCCTGAGGGTTAGTTGTGTACCAGGCTCTCCTATCGATTGAGCTGCGGTTACACCAACCGGCGTACCAATTTCTACAATCTTTTTATTTGAAAGGTCCCATCCATAACAAGCTGCACACATACCGTATCTGGATGCGCAGGCCAACGGGCTTCTTACAACGACTTCCTCGACCTGGGCTGCTTCGAGCATGGCGATCTTCTCCTCGTCCAGAAGTTCACCTTTAGCGACTATGACTTTCCCTTTCGGGTCTAGCGCGTCCTCGGCTAAAATCCGTCCACCAAGGCGTGCAAGGAAAACTTTGGGCCTAGTGCTTCTTTTAATTGTAAAGCCCTCTTTTGTTCCACAATCATTGGTTCTTATAATCACATCGTGAGCAACGTCGACTAATCTTCTTGTAAGGTATCCTGCATCCGCCGTCTTAAGGGCTGTATCTGTCAAACCTTTCCTTGATCCTCGGGAAGAAGTAACGTATTCAAAGACGGAAAGCCCCTCACGGAAGTTAGATTTAATAGGTAGTTCAACAATTTTTCCCAAAGGATCAACAATTAATCCTCTTATTGCTGCAAGCTGTTTAAGTTGATCTCTAGAAGTTCTACCCACTTTTGCGTCGATAACTATTCTTATAGGGTTAGTCTCGTCAAGCATGTCCCAAGTTCGATCCGCCAACTCTTCCGTCGCGTCTATCCAAATTTCCTGAATGAGTCTTTTCTTCTCCTCAACGGTTATCAGTCCTTGGGCAAAGCTTTCTTCCTGTTCCGCGGCTTTTTTATCTGCTTCTTTAATGAGTTTTTGTTTATCGGGAGAAACTTTGGCGTCAAAAATTCCAAAAGAAAGACCGGATACTGTTCCACCGAAAAATCCTAAATCCTTGACGGAATCGATCATCGCTACAACCTTTGCCTTCTCAATACGCGCATAGGCTTTTGTAAAAAGCTGTTTGATCACTGTCGAAGTCACGGATTCATTCACAAAATCAAACCCAGTTGGCAATACTTCGTTAAAAAGAATTCTTCCCGCGGTTGTTTCGGTAAGTTTGCCGTCCATTCTGACCGTTATGAGTTGCCTCAATTCGACTCTCTTGGTTTGGTAGGCAACAATCGCTTCCTCCTTGTCCGAAAATACTATTTCGGATGCAGGGATTCGAGGATCGGCGCTTGTAAGATAATAAACCCCAAGAGCCATTTCTTTACTTGCAGGAGTCGAGATCGGTGATCCGTCGGCTGGCCTTAACAGATTGTGCTCAGGCAACATTAAGTTGTCAGCTTCCTGAATTGCCTTCTTGGAAAGAGGTATGTGAACCGCCATTTGGTCTCCGTCAAAGTCAGCGTTAAAACCCGAACAAATTGCCGGATGAATTCTTATCGCGCTTCCTTCAATAAGAATGGGGTAAAAGGCCTGAATTGAGAGTTTGTGAAGAGTAGGTGCGCGATTTAAAAGAACTGGATGGTTCATGGTTATTTCCTCAAGAATGTCGTATACCTCAGGAGGACGCCTTTCGAGCATATTTTTTGCACTTTTTACGTTCGGTGCAATTCCCCGAAGTATCATCTCTCTCAACACGAAAGGTTTAAACATCTCCAGAGCCATGTCCTTGGGAAGTCCGCATTGATTAAGACCAAGCTCGGGACCAACTATAATGACAGACCGACCTGAATAATCGACCCTTTTTCCAAGAAGGTTTTGTCTAAATCTACCCTGCTTACCCTTAAGCATGTCTGAAAGAGATCTCAAAGGTTGACGGCCCCTTCCTCTTCTTGTTGCCTTCCTTTGGGACGCATCTATAAGAGAATCAACTGATTCTTGAAGCATCCTTTTTTCATTTCTTAAGATAATTTCAGGTGCTCCTAAGCTTATCAAATGCTTGAGTCTATTGTTTCTGTTGATGACTCTTCTATAAAGATCGTTAAGATCACTTGTTGCAAATCTACCTCCAGAAAGTTGAACCATCGGACGAAGATCGGGTGGTAGTACAGGAAGAATTCTTAAAACCATCCAGGAAGGAGAAACTTTTGCTCTCCTCATGCCATCAATAACTTTAAGGCGTTTTGCCACCTTTACATATTTGCTGCTGGTTACTTTAATTTCTAAAATTTCCTTTCGAAGTTTTGCAGTCGTTTCCTCCAAATTCACTCTCTCGATGGCTGCGGAAACTGCGTCTGCTCCCATTTTTGCAACAAAGAAAGAAGTTGCATTATGGTTTGCAAGCTCGTCAAACTCTTCCTCCGATAGGATTGAAGAAGGTTTCATCCCTTTCACCAAGCTGGCAAGATTTTCGAAAAGCTCTAATGACCTTTGAATTGTTGATGCCTTTTCTTCTTGAAGCGAAGTTTCCTTCTTACGTAAGTCTAGCTCGATTTCGGATTCGGCAAGAGACAGTTGTTCTTTATCTTTAATCCTTTTTTCTATTTTTTCCTTTTCCTCTTTGGCCTTATCTCGTAGTTGTGTCAGTCTTTCATCGAAAACCAGCTTAACTTCCTTTTCTTTCTCATCACGAGCTTTATCCAAAATAGCAATGGCTTCCTTTTTCTTTTGATCGTCAATCTCAAGAACGAGATAGCGGGCAAAATATATAACCTGTTCTATCGCCCTTGGTGGAACGTCCAAAACTAAAGAAAGCTTGGATGGGGCTCCTTTAAAGAACCAGACGTGTACGGCCGGGGAGGCCAGGCTGATATGACCCATGCGCTCGCGTCGAACCCTACTTTGAGTTACTTCAACACCGCATTTATCGCAAATTACGCCTTTATACCTAATCCTTTTGTACTTGCCGCAATAACATTCCCAGTCTTTTGTAGGACCAAAAATTCTCTCGTCAAAAAGCCCGTCCTTTTCCGGCTTTAGAGTTCTATAATTTATGGTTTCCGGCTTGGTTATCTCACCTCTCGACCACCTGCGAACATCCTCGGGGGAGGCAAGTTTGATTATCAAACTTTTAAAGTCGCTTAGATTTTTCAGTCCTGATAAGGGTTCCATAGGTTAAAAATTTAAACTACTTCTTCAACTTCCATAGGGCCGGTGTCTTTTATCAAATCCGCAGTCGCAACAACTTCTGATCCTGAAGCCTCTGCTAATTCAATCCCTTGCTTAGGCCCCTCACCAGTTTCATCTTCCGTATACACGGCGTCTACCGCTTCAATAGAAAGTCCAAGAGAATTCAACTCCCGAACCAGAACTTTAAAGCTTTCGGGAATAGTTGCTTCAGGAATATCAACACCTTTTACAATTGCTTCAAATGCCCTTGCCCGACCGACAATGTCGTCAGATTTGATCGTCAACATCTCTTGGAGCACGTAGGCTGCGCGATGGGCTTCAAGCGCCCAAACTTCCATTTCACCCAACCTCTGGCCTCCCATTTGAGCTTTACCACCCAAAGGCTGTTGTGTAACCAAAGAGTAAGGACCGGTGGAACGGGCGTGTGTCTTATCCTCAACCATGTGGGAAAGCTTTAAGACATAGCCAATTCCTACTACTGTTTCCTCTTTGAACGGTTCCCCGGTCTTTCCGTCGAAAAGTCTTGATTTTCCGCTGACCGGAAGTCCTGCTTTTTCGAGTTCCCGGGTTATTGCATCTTCAGGTATATGATCAAATACCGGAAGAGCTGCCTTCTGACCGGTTTTTGAAAGAGCCCAACCAAGATGACACTCCAGAAGCTGCCCTAAATTCATTCTTGCAAGAACCGATAAGGGAGAAATAATGATATCAACGGGTGTGCCGTCGGCAAGATAAGGCATATCACAAACTGGCATTATCTTTGCAATAACTCCTTTATTTCCATGCCTTCCGGCAACCTTATCTCCGACGGTAATTTTTCTTATCTGGGCCACTTTGACTACGACTCTTTTCAAAACACCCGGACCGAGCTCGTCGCCTTTATCCCTGTCTAGGATGGAAACGTCAACAATAATTCCTTTCTCGCCATGGGGGACACGAAGCGAAGTGTCTCTGACTTCTCTTGCCTTCTCGCCAAAAATAGCTCTTAACAGTCTTTCTTCGGCGGTTAATTCTGTCTCGCCTTTAGGGGCAATCTTTCCGACCAAAATATCATTGGGGCCAACCTCTGCCCCGATAACAACAATTCCATCCTCTGCCAAATTGGCAAGGTCCGTTTCGGCAACGTTTGGAATATCGCGGGTTAACTCCTCGGGTCCGAGCTTCGTATCCACAATATCTGCTTCATATTCTTCAATATGGATTGAGGTAAGAAGATCTTCCCTTACAAGCCTGTCGGAAACAAGTATCGCGTCTTCAAATCCATAACCTTCTAAGGACATGTATGCAACGGTCAAATTTCTTCCCAATGCTAACTCTCCACCGTCGGCGGCGGGACCGTCAGCCAAAAGATCGCCTGTTTTTACGACTTGACCGGGAAGTACCCTGGTTTGCTGATTATAAGACGTTGAATGTGCAGTCCGTTTAAATTTAATGAGGTTGTAAACTTCTTTTTTACCACCATCGGTAACTTCTACATTTTCGTTTACCTCAAACACGTCAATCTTTTTATCTAAAAGAACCTCAATCTTTTTCGCGTCGGCAAAGACAACTTTTCCGGAATGCCTCGCTCGCACGATCCAACCCATTCCTTCAGCAATTTTACTTTCCATTCCAGTGCCCACAATGGGGGCTCTGGGCTCGACAAGGGGAACGGCTTGACACTGCATATTGCTTCCCATTAAGGCACGATTTCCTTCGTCATGAGCCAAAAACGGAATTAGCGATGCCGAAGCTCCTATTACCTGTCTGGGAGACACGTCAACAAGATCGATTAAATCACTTGATCCTTCAGATATTAAACCTTGATAACGGATCGGAACTCTAAGGGATTCTATATAGCCATAACGATCTACATCCAAAGAAGAATGAGTAATATGATATTCCTCTTCATCATCCGCAGTAAGATAGACTATTTCATCGGTCAGTTTTACCTTGACTGTCTTACCGCTTTTCATTTTCTTTACTTTTCTATAAGGGGCTTCTATGAATCCGTATTCATTCACTCTGGCGCTTAAAGCAAGGTAGGTAACGAGCCCGATATTAGGTCCTTCCGGTGTTCTAACCGGATCAATCCTTCCGTACTGGGAAGAATTAACGTCACGGATAGAAAATGAGGCTCGTTCTCTATTGATTCCGCCCGGGCCAAGAACCGAAACACGCCTAAGATTATCGACTTCGCTTAGGGGGTTCGTATCGTCCAAAATTGTGGATAACTGATTCGAGCGGAAAAATTCGTTAAGGGCTGCAATTAAAGGCCGGGCATTAATAAGATTGGAAGGAAGTGGAGTATCATCAGGTGAAATAAGGCTCATCTTCTCTTTGACCGAGCGTTCTAATCTTAAAAGACCTACGCGAAAAGCGTTGGTGGCAACAAGCTCTCCTACTCTTCGCAATCTTCTATTAGCCAAGTGGTCGATATCATCAACTCTTCCAACTCCGTTTTGGAGGCCAATCAGATATCGAATAGTTCCTATAATGTCGTTTTTGGTTAGCACCCAATTTTGCTTATCATTGGGCATGTTAACCCCAAGACGCTTATTTATCTTAAATCTGCCAACTTTTCCGAGGTCGTATCTTTTCGGATCAAAAAACAACCCTTCGAAAAGAGCCTCGGCATTTTCCAAAAGGACAGGCTCTCCCGGTCTCATTCTTCTGTAAATTTCAAGAAGCGCTTCTTTTCGAGATTGAGACGGATCTTTCGCGAGTGTTGCTTGAATGTATCCGTGCTGCTTATTTGTATCCACATCGCCAAAAAGAGCCGCTATTTCCTCATTCGACTCTACGCCTATGACACGAAGTAAGGCAGTTGCGACAACTTTTCTCCTTCTGTCAATTCTGGCAGCAATTACATCACCTTTTCCAACTTCAAATTCCAGCCACGAACCCCTTAAGGGTCTTACCTCTGCGAAATACAACATTCTTCCCGAGGATACATCCAAATCTCCCGAAAAATATACGCCTGGACTTCTTACAATTTGATTAATAACCGACCTTTCAACGCCATTTATTATGAAGGTTCCGCGAAGAGTCATTTGTGGTAAATCACCTAAGAAAACTTCCTGCTGAGTTTCCTTCCCTGTTCTTTTATTAACAAGTGTCGCGGTAATTTTAAGAGGAACCGAGTATGTAAGCCCTTTTTCCTGACAAACGCGAGACGAAACCTTGGGTTCACCCAAAACCGGGTTTGAAAGATTTACCCTCCAGTTTTTTCCTGTAAAATCATCGATTGGAGAAATTTCGGAAAGCTCTTGTGCAATGCCTTCCTCTAAAAACCATTTCCAAGATTCAATCTGTACTAAAGTAAGGTTAAACTCGGGTAAATTTTCCTCCTTACTGCCAAAATTAATCCTTGGATTTTTTGATTGAGCCATGGGTATGAATTAGGTTAGCGTTGACTTTTTAAATTTAATTTAACCTGAGAGCTTTTTTTGAACCTTGTAACACCGAAAAACCCCAAGATCATTCTTGGGATAAAACTGTTATTAAAAAGCGCCTCAGGCGATTTACAACCTATAAAAAAAAGAGCCTACCAAGTACGCCTAGCTTGTGTTTTTAGCATAACAAAAATATTTTGTCAACAGCCAAACTATTATTTTAAAGGCTCCGTTAAATCAATTTGGAGTATATCGGAAGGACTGAGCTACTTGGTCAAGGTCGGAGTACAGTTTTTCTGATTTTGTTGAAAAGATATAAACATAGTCACCAACATAAATGTAATAGGCTTTTTGTAAAACATCTCTTAACTCTAATCTAGATATTGCTTGATACCCATTTATTTCCAATTTCTTTTTATCTGAAGTTGATTCTATTTTGTTTTTAGCGTCATAATCTGCAAGATCCTCGTCTAATGAATCAAAAACGCTACCATTTCTAACTACTGCAATAAAGTTTTCTCCGCGTTTGAATTTTACATAGGGTGACTCCCCCTCGACGCCATAATCCCGCGGTAATTGAACAGTAAAACCCATAACTTTTAGTGTTGTAAATCCAGATATTGGAATTGGTGTGACAATTTGGGTAGGTTTATCTACACTATTTATTCGTTCACTTTTACGTTGTGGTTTTATTACAAATAATACTCCTGAGACTAGAATAATGAGAGCTGCAGCAGGAATGATTATCTTTGTATTCATTAAAATAATTAATAACTATATTCTAGATTACCTTCATTTGAATTAAGTTGCAATAAAATGAGTCCTTCTTTAATCTCGTTTTTAACTTCTACATTATTTTCCTTAATAGA